>Ga0209188_1000208_pt1 | contig 64873 bp, 44 predicted proteins | sample C_130625_EF_Meta_FD_187307 | JGI IMG/M metagenome (GOLD analysis project Ga0209188, IMG submission 187307) | Freshwater microbial communities from Lake Croche, Canada to study carbon cycling - C_130625_EF_MetaG (SPAdes) (version 2) | ecosystem: Environmental > Aquatic > Freshwater > Lake...
AAACAGGTGATGATCCCGGGATTCCTGAACAGACTGCAACTGAATACATAGGTTGCAGTAGCGAACGCGGAGAACTGAAACATCTCAGTATCCGCAGGAAAAGAAAGAAAAATCGATTTCCTCAGTAGCGGCGAGCGAAAGGGAAACAGCCCAAACCGCGGTGGTTTCCACTGCGGGGTTGTAGGGCCCTCCACCGGAGTTACCAAACAACGAGTTAGCAGAATGATCTGGAAAGGTCGTCCATAGAGGGTGACAGGCCCGTATGCGAAAATTCGTTGTCTCTGGAGGGTACCCTGAGTAGGTCGAGCCACGTGGAATCTCGACTGAATCGACGGGGACCATCCCGTAAGGCTAAATATTCCCTAACGACCGATAGTGAACTAGTAGAGCGATCGAAAGATGAGAAGAACCCCTGTTAGGGGAGGAATGTGAACCTGAAACCATGTGCCTACAAGCGGTCGGAGCGCTATGGCGGGTAACCGCAATGCGTGACGGCGTGCCTTTTGCATAATGATCCGGCGAGTTACCGTCAGCGGCTCGGTTAAGGTCCTCAGGACTGAAGCCACAGGGAAACCGAGTCTGAATAGGGCGACACATGTCGCTGGTGGTAGACGCGAAACTGCACGAACTACCCATGAGCAGGTTGAACCGCGGGTCAAACCGCGTGGAGGACCGAACCCACTTGGGTTGAAAACCGAGGGGATGACTTGTGGGGAGGAGTGAAAGTCTAATCAAGCGCAGAGATAGCTCGTTCTCTCCGAAATAGCTTTAGGGCTAGCCTCGGAACATTGCACGGCGGGGGTAGAGAGACTGAATCGGAGGAGGGCCATACCCTGGTACCTCCCTGAACCAAACTCCGAATACCGTTGTGTTTACTCCGGGAGTCAGTCCGCGAGGGATAAGCTTCGCGGTCAAAAGGGAAACAACCCAGACCACCTGCTAAGGTCCCCAAGCAGAACTCAGTCACTAAGGAAGTGGATTTGCAGTGACAGCCAGGATGTTGGCTTAGAAGCAGCCATCATTTAAAAAGTGCGTAACAGCTTACTGGTCGAGCAAATCCGCGCCGATAATGAACGGGAGTAAGTTCTGCACCGAAGCAGTGGAATTCACGCAAGTGAATTGGTAGGAGAGCGCTGTACACCAGATACAAGTCGCACCGTAAGGAGCGATGCCGGGGTGTACAGGTGATTATGCCGGAATGAGTAACGATTAAGCAGGTGAGAATCCTGCTCGCCGAAAGCCTAAGGTTTCCTGGGGAAGGTAAATCCGCCCAGGGTTAGCCGGTTCCTTAGTCGAGGCCGAAAGGCGTAGACGATGGACAGCAGGTCAACATTCCTGCGCCACGTGCCGGACCGATGGAGGGACGGCGTCTGAAAGGTGAGGGGACGGATAGAAATGTCCCTCGCCTGTGTGGAAGGTAGCTGTAGGTAAATCCGCAGCGACATCCTGAAGCATGGGACAAAGACGCTTATGTTTCGATAGTCACCCGAAGGACGTCCAAGAAAAGCTTCTAAGGGTTGATGGCATTGTGACCGTACTAAAACTGACACAGGTAGGCGGGACGAGAAGTCCTAGGCGCTCGGGAGAACACTGGTTAAGGAACTCTGCAAAATGGCCCCGTAAGTTCGCGATAAGGGGTACCCCCGATGGTGAAAGCTGTTGGGGGTCACAGTAAATCGGCATCAGCGACTGTTTATCAAAAACACAGGACTCTGCTAACTCGCAAGAGGATGTATAGAGTCTGACGCCTGCCCGGTGTTGGTAGGTTAAGGAAGAGGGTTAGTCGAAAGGCGAAGCCCGCGACCGAAGCCCCAATAAACGGCGGCCGTAACTATGACGGTCCTAAGGTAGCGAAGTTCCTTGTCGGGTAAGTTCCGACCTGCATGAATGGCGTAACGACTGATGCACTGTCTCAACCAGTGACCCGGTGAAATTGTAGCCGTGGTGAAGATGCCACGTACCCGCAGTGTGACGGAAAGACCCCGTGAACCTTCACTGTAGGCTGATATTGGTCTCGGACGTGTTCTGTGTAGGATAGGTGGGAGGCTACGAAGCGGTGACGCTAGTCATCGTGGAGCCAACGTTGAAATACCACCCTGGATTCGTTTGAGTTCTAACTCTGATTCCCGTGAATCCGGGCAGAGGACAGTGTCAGTTGGGCAGTTTGACTGGGGCGGTCTCCTCCAAAAGAGTAACGGAGGAGTTCAAAGGTACCCTCAGCCTGGTTGGCAATCAGGCATCGAGCGTAAAGGTAGAAGGGTGCTTGACTGCGAGACTCATAAGTCGAGCAGATACGAAAGTAGGACTTAGTGATCCGGCGGTGCTGGATGGAAAGGCCGTCGCTCATCAGATAAAAGGTACTCCGGGGATAACAGGCTTATCGCTTCCGAGCGTCCATAGCGGCGAAGCGGTTTGGCACCTCGATGTCGGCTCATCACATCCTGGGGGTGGAGAAGCTCCCAAGGGTTTGGCTGTTCGCCAATGAAAGTGGTACGTGAGCTGGGTTCAGACCGTCGTGAGACAGGTCGGTCCCTATCTGCTGTGGGCGCACGAAACTTGAGGGGATTCTTCTTTAGTACGAGAGGATTTGGAAGGACGTTCCTCTGGTGTTCCAGTTGTCACGCTAGTGGCACGGCTGGATAGCTAAGAACGGAACGGATAAACGCTGAAAGCATATAAGCGTGAAGCCCGCCCCAAGATGAGGTTTCGTAGGGTGTATACCCGAAAGTCCCCTGGAAGACGACCAGGTTGATAGGCCGGACGTGTACGTGCAGCAATGCATTTAGCTAACCGGTACTAACGGACGAATGCTTGACCACTCGTATCGAGTGCTTTCGGAAATGATGTGTTCAGTTGATCTGAACGCTCTCCGGAAATTGCTAATTACCACGACCAACAATATTGCCCTGGGGCGTGACGCCCCGCCCCTCCCAACTGGAAGGGCGCCGGTTTTGCGGCCCAGGGCTCCGGAAATATCCGGTGACCATATCTGGAAGGTCACACCCGTTCCCATCCCGAACACGGTAGTTAAGCTTCCAGAGCCGATGGTAGTGCCAAAAGCGCGAGAGTAGGTATCGCCGGATTTTTATACGCCGACCCCCGTGAGCAAACGCTCGCGGGGGTCGGTTTTTTTGTGCGCTGGCGGCAGCGACGATCAGCGATTGGATCTCGTCGTGGATTGTGGGCCTGTGCTTGGGGCTGAATGACCCATGCCGGTCAGCTCGGCTGTGCTGGACGCAGTTCATTGAGCAGGCGCTCGATGAGCTCGAGTGGCAGTCCCACGACATTGGAGGGGCTGCCGGCGATGAGACGGAGGGGAAGACGCTCGTCTTGAAAGCCGCAGGCACCGGCTTTTCCCCGCCACAGACCGCTTTCGAGATACCAGTCGAGGAAGCTTTCCTCGAGCGGACCCATCTCGAGTTCACTCTCATCGGTGGCGCACAGCGGCACCTGTTCGGGATATTGCCAGAGGCAAACTCCGGTGACGACTCGATGCTTTCGGCCGGAGAGGGATTCGAGCATCCGGCGTGCGTCGGCTGGGCTGGCAGCTTGGCCAAGTTCCCTGCCGTCGACCTCGCTGAGGGTGTCGCAGGCGAGAATCAGCCCCTTCACGCCACTCGCTGCCACGGCCTCGGCTTTTGCCCGGGCGAGCCGGAGGACGTAGGCTTCGAGAGATTCGTCGGGGCCCCGGCCTGGGGCGGCCGCCTCAGCCTCGTCGGGCGGAGGGACGATTTCGATCTGCCAGCCAGCCTCGGTGGCGAGCTGCCGTCGGCGCGGCGATCGGCTGGCAAGAATGATTCGCGGGCGCGGTGGTGATCCCATGTCGAGCACTTCCCAAGGGCTGGTGATCCTTCACGAAGATGACCACCTCCTCGTCTGCGTCAAGCCGGCAGGGATTCCAACGGCCAATGCTCCCCGGGGCGAGACGAGCCTCTACACGCTGGCCCGACGAACGCGGTCGTTTATCGGGGTCGTGAGTCGGATCGATGCCCCGGTGTCGGGGGTCGTCGTGTTTGCCAAGACGAGCCCAGCTGCCGCAGATCTCGCCGAGCAGTTCCGCCATCGGACGGTGGTGAAGGAATACGTCGCGATTGCCGAGGGAAGGTTTCCGGCGCCCCTCGGGCAGTGGGTGGAGTGGTGTGACGCCTTGCCGGCTGATCCGCGCGTGCTCGGGCTGGGGGCCACGGGGCGAGGCGGATCCAGGCCGGTGGATGGGGGAGAGGATGGCGGCGACGGGGAGGAGGAGCCGGGGAAGGAATCGGTAGTGAGGGCGAGGGTCGTGCGGCGGGCCGGTGAGGTATCGCTGATCGAACTCGAGCCCTCGACGGGGCGGAAGCATCAACTCCGTATCCAACTCGCCACCCGCCGGTGCCCGATTGTCGGCGACCGCCGCTACGGTGCCAGGCTGCCATTTCCCCTCGGCATTGCCCTCCACGCCCGGAGGCTGAAGATCGACCATCCAGCCAGTGGGGAACCGCTCTCCCTGGAGGCCCCGCTCCCGGTGGGATGGTCGGCGCGATTCCCCCCGCTGTTCGCCAGAGGTTAGGTTAACGGGCATGGGTGTCACTGAAGGGGAGGGCCGGGACGATCTGGAGACTGGCGAACAGCCAGCCTCGGGCCCACCCGCGCGCTTCCATGACACGGCGCTTGCCAGTTCGCTTGTCGATGCGACGGCGATCGGCTCCGCCGAGGAGGTCGTCCGGAGAACTCTCGGCGCCGAGAGCGATCCGTCACGGTGGGATCAGGCGGTGGCTGATGTGCTCGTGGAGCGGGGGACGCTGACCCGCTTCCAGGCGACGCAGATGCTCGCAGGCCGCCGGAAGCTGACCCTCGGTCAGTACCGGATCCTCGACGTCCTCGGCCAGGGAGGGATGGGGCAGGTATTTCGTGCCGAGCACGCGATGATGGGGCGCGAGGTCGCCGTCAAGGTGCTGCCGAGGGCGAAGTCGACGCCCGATACCGAGGCGGCGTTCCGGCGGGAAATCCGCATGCTCGGTCGGCTCGATCATCCGAACCTCGTCCGTGCGCTCGATGCCGGGCACGACGGAAAGGTCTACTACCTCGTCACCGAACTCGTCGACGGCGTCGACCTCCGCAAGCAGGTGCTCAAGTATGGGACGCTCGACGAGGTCGCTGCCGCAGCGGTTGTTTCCCAGGTTGCCCGGGGGTTGGCCTATGCCCACACCGAAGGGCTGGTCCACCGGGACGTGAAGCCGGGAAACATCCTCGTGACGCCGGCGGGGCGGGCGAAACTCCTCGATGTCGGTCTGGCCGGCTCGGTGCTCGAATCAGAATCGACCCGGCTGGGGCGCGTCGTCGGCACCATGGACTACATGGCGCCGGAGCAGATCCGCTCGCCCGATACGGTCGGGCCGGCGGCCGATGTCTACGGCCTGGGATGCACGCTGTACTTCGTGCTTGCCGGGCAGGTTCCCTTTCCCGGTGGGACGCGTCAGGACAAGGCTCGCCGGCAGTTGACCGAGACGCCTGCCCCGATTCAGAAGTTCGCCCCTGGCGTGAGCGATGCCTTCTGTCGCGTCGTGGAAGCGATGATGGACAAGGATCCGGTCCAGCGGATCGGCACCGCCGACGCGGTCATCGAATGGCTGCGCCCCTGGACCCCCGATGCCCCGGTCCCGATGGGGAGGAGGGCGCGGGTGAAATCGTCCCGGTCGGCCGCTTCCTCTTCCAACCGGGCCAGTAGTCTGGGCTCTGAGGCGGGAAGTGGCGAACGTGGGGAGGCGTCGCGTGCCGGTGGTGGATCGAGCGGCTATGCGTCGGGGATCCAATCCCCCCTCTCACGGAACGCTTCCTCGCGCCGATCGGCCGGGGGCCGCGGCGACTCCGTGTTTGCATCCTCCGCGGGTGGGGAAGGCCCTTCGGGGTGGGAGTGGCCTTCGCCCCCTCCCATTCCGCCGCATGGATCGTCCCCGTTCGACGCCATCCGGGCCTTTGTTCTCGGGCTCCCCGGGGTCGGGCCGAATCCGGCCGGAAACACCTTCGTGCTGGCGTTTTCTGCCGGCTTGGCGGGGGCTGCTGCCGTCACGGCCCTACGGCTGTTCGTGCCAGGGGTGGCCGGATTGCTCCCTGCCTCTGTGGGACCGGTCGTCTGCGGCGGCGGGGTTTTTTTGGCCACGCTCGTCACGCTCCTTTTCGCCCGTGGCGACGGGGATGGGGAGTGAGCCCAGGGATTTCCTGCCCGGGGCTACGAATCGGGCGACGACTGCGGTACAATCCCGCTCCGATCTGCCGGACAGGTAGCTCAGTTGGTAGAGCAATGGACTGAAAATCCATGTGTCGCCGGTTCGATTCCGGCCCTGTCCACTTCATCTGAACACCCTGCCCCGCCAATTTTCCCGAAAGGGGGTTGGGTCGCGGCCGGTAGGGTCTCTTTCGGCCTGGCCATTCTTCCCCGCTGAACTGCCGCCTGGCGGTGTTCTGGCGTCGCGGGCTCTCTCCGACTCCGCCGGCGCCCAGGCCCTGATCGGGCCCCTTCTTGCCGTCAGTTGCGGCTTGGGTTCGAGGTTTCCGGCGGCCCGCTGAACAGACGGGGCCACGGGAGATGCTTGAAGAACAGCGCCGCCTTCGACCCGATGACGACGGCCGCGAACGTCAGGGTGGAGTAGAGATAGAAAAGCCAGTGGAGGGCAAACGCCGCAAACGCAAAGGCGATGCCGCGTCGCCGAAGGCAGAGTTGGTAGAAATCGAGATGCATCCATGCCATGGCCAGCAGCACGACCGGCCCGGCGAGAAGCGGCCACCAGCTCCCGATGACGATTGACAGCGGGAGGAGGCCGGCCGAGAACAGCGCCGCAGCACCGCAGAGCCGGTTACCCCAATCGAGATTCAGCGTCACCGGGAGGTCGTGGTTCTCCAGGATCAACTGCGTCCAGGGAACGGCCCGACGGAAGATGTCGGTCATCACCATCGAACGCAGCGACCACGACTTGTGGTGTTTGCACTGGACGGCCGGGTCGAGCACGATCCGCCCGCCGGCAGCCTGCACGCGGAGGCCGAGTTCGATGTCCTCGACGCTGGGGTGACGGAAATCATCGTCGAAGCCCCCCACATCGAAAAAGGCTGCAGACCGGATCGCACCACAGCCAGACCAGAAACTCGCCGCCCTGCCCGGATGGCTCGTGTGGGTGTGGTGGTGGAGGAGATTGCGGAACTGGCTGACGACGCCGGTGCATGCGGGAGAGTCGTCGTAGCTGCCGAACAGGGCAACGAGGTCTGGAGTCGCTGTGAAGGCCGTCCTGATCCGCTCGAGGGCGTCGGGGGCGATTTCGACGTCGGCATCGAGGAACAGCAACACGTTTCCAGAGGCTTCCGCAGCCCCGAGATTGCGGGCGTGGGCAGGGCCGCGGCAGTCGCCGGTCGTGACGACCTTCACGCCGGCATCGGTCAACCACAGGGGCGGGCCGCCGACACCGTCGAACACGACGAGGATCTCCGCTCCTCCCCCACCGAGGGCTGCCGAATGCTCGAGGACCGCCCGGAGGCACGGTTCGAAACACCCCGTCCAAGAGACCGTCGGCATGATCACCGACAGACTGATGGCCCCGCCGCCTGAGGCATCGACGGGATCGACGGCGACGTTGGAATCACCGATTTTCTGCGCGGCGAGGGAACGCGTTTCCAGCGTTTTGGTGGCATCCATGCCTGTCGATCGCAAACTCGTCCCTCGCGGTCGCCAGCGGGTGAAAAGCAAGATGTGAAGGTCAGAGAATGAAAAGCCTAGCAGTTTGTTGCTTCTCTCAGGAAGGGAGGCGTTATGGGTGGGGTGGCGAGGCTGTGGGGTCGCTCCGGATCGCCATTTCTTGTAGCCCGGAGGATGCCGGGGGCGATCCCCGACGGAATCGGAGGAAAAACCGATCTCGGGGGATCGTCCAGACGATGGTTGAAGGGGGCGTTTGCGCCAACGCCGTCACCATCCCATCCCCCCACGCCTCATCCCCCATGCCTGAATCGACGCCGTCGATTGCCTCCCTCGTCGAGCGGCTATCAGGGCCCGACGCGGACGCCCGAGCCGCCGCTGCGGAAGCCCTCTGCCGAGCGGGCGAGTCGGCATCGTCTGCCGCGACGGCCCTCGTGGCCGCCTGCGGGGATGACGATGACGGCGTTCGGGAGTGGGCTGCAGCAGCGCTCGAGGAACTCGGGCCGCCGCCGTCCGAGGAGATCGCCGATCTGATCCCCTTGGCGGCTGCGAATCATCCGCTCGTCGCCTATTGGGCCGTCACACTCCTGGGAAGGGGAGGGGAGGCGGCCAACTCGGCAGTCTCGACCCTCGAAGCCTGCCTCGCCCCCGAGAAGGCCATCGAAGTCCGGCAGCGGGCTTGCTGGGCGCTTGGAAAGATCGGGCCGGCGGCCGCTTCCGCCCGGGCAGCGCTCGCGGTCGCCGCAGCGGACTCAGACCCGCGGCTCGCCCGACTGGCCGGCGAAGCCCTCGCCCTTTTCCCCGCTTGACCAACCGGCAGCGTTGATGCCGCCGTCCGCTCCGACCCTGCGGCGCCGGCGAAGACGGCACGACCGTCACCCGTCGGCCGACCGATACCTGTGACAAGGTCGGCCGCCGGGGGAGAGCCTGCTACCGCGCCACGGATGGTGCACTGCAGGGATTGTCCTCGCTCCGCGCGTGATCGGCCCAGGGAGGGGCGGGGTGGCACGAACCCTGTCGTCAAAGTCGCTGGTGCGGTGGCTCGCAGCGCTTGTCGCGGCGCTGTCGCTGGTCGGTGGGCTCTCGTTCCGTCAGCCATTGCGGCAGGCTTCATCCCAGCCCGCCACGGCGATCCTCGCTGGCTTGGCGGCCCCGTCGGCTCAGGCTGCCGACGCGGTCTCCCCTGCCGGAGCCGCTGTCCCCGCGCCCCCGATCGGAGGAGCCCCCGGGCCTTCGGTGCTCCCCGCCTCGAGGCCGTGGGATGCGGTTCTCATCGCCTCGTTCAACATCCAGGTGTTCGGCGAATCAAAGATCGCCAAGCCGCACGTCGTGGAGATCCTCGCCCGCGTCGTCCGCCAGTTCGACATCGTGGCCATCCAGGAGGTGCGGGCGAAGTCGGACGGGGTGATCCCCCGCTTCGTCGACGCGGTGAACGCCGACGGTAGCCGGTACCACTGGATCATCGGCCCCCGCGAGGGGAGGACGGTGAGCAAGGAGCAATACTGCTTCCTTTACGACATGAATCGGATCGAGGTCGATGCGGGATCGATCGGCGTCGTCCCCGATCCCACCGACAAGCTCCATCGGCCCCCAATGCATGTTCGTTTCCGCACGAGGGTCGTTCCGGACTCGAAGGCGTTCACCTTCTGGATGGTCGACATTCACACCGACCCGGACGAGGTGCCACAGGAAATCGATGCCCTCGTCGACGTGTTCACCGCCATGAAAACGGCCCGGCCCGATGAGGACGACGTCATCCTTCTGGGGGATCTCAATGCCGGTCCGCCGCAATTCGGCCGGTTCACGAAGACTCCCGACGTGACCTGGGCCGTGTCCGGGGTGACCACGAACACCCACCGCACGAAGACCTATGACAATTTGATCTTCGATCGCCGGGCGACGACGGAGTACCTCGGACGGTGGGGCGTTCTCGACCTCCAGAGCAGCTTCGGTCTCCCGCTCGACCGGGCCCTCGAAGCCTCCGATCACAATCCCGTCTGGGCAGCGTTCTATCCCTGCGAATCCCCGGCAGAACCGGCCGCCACCGGAGGGATCGCCGGCGTTGCCGCGCCGGTCCGCTGAGGAACGGCCACGAGCCGCGGGCGCAAAAAAAGAGACGGCGCCTTTTGGGCGCCGCCCCTTCTTGTTCGATCGACCGTCGCCTGAAGCCGGAGCTTCAGACGCGGGGGATCAGCCAGCGACCATGGCCTTGAGGTTCTTCAGGGCGCGAACACGCACCTTGACGCTGGCGGGCTTGGCCGGACGGTCCTGCAGTTCGCCGGTGAAGGGGTTCTTGACACCCTTCTGCGCGGGACGGGCAGGCACCTTGCGGCGCTCGATCTTGACCAGACCGGGGATGGAGAACACCCCGATTCCGGAGCCCTTGAGGGACTTCTGGATCTCGTTGGTGAGGTGATCCAACACGAGGACCACATCCTTCTTCGCAAGGCCCGTCGACTCCGAGATGTTCCGGAGGATCTCGGTCTTCGTGAGCGGCTTGCTGCCCGACTTCTTCGCCATCGCCTCGTCTCCCAGTGGAAAGGTTTGGTGTGCGGCAGAACCCCCGCCGCTGCCCCGAGCCCGGCATCGAGTGCCGGGAAAGGTTCGGTGATTAGATGCTCTGGAAATGAAATTGCAAACCAAAACCCCAATGATTTCCGGGGAAAATCCATGTCAGGCCCTTTTGACCGGCGGCGGCGAGGGGCGGCAAGACTTTGTTGCTGCCCGACTGGCGATCGGCCTAAGATGGGTAATAGCCCGGCGAAACCTGCGCCGGTGATACCGTTGGCAGGCGCTGAAAAGCCCGTATTTTGACCACTTTCATCCCCTCCTGGGGCAGATTCCTGCTGTCGGGGGCCCCGCTGTCTGGTCGTTCCAGCCGGGGCGAAGAAGGGGGGTGGCCGGTTTCCGGAGGGGACTCGGGGCACGACATGGCACGTTCGAACCGCTGGTCGGGCTGGGGCAGGGGGTGGGGTGAAATGGGGCCTCCGTCCGTCACAGCGGCCTCCCAGAGGCGATTTTCCGGATCACTCTGGCTGGTGTTGTTCGTTGTTGCCGTCGGTTTGAGCGCCGGTTCGTGGTCTCTTTCTGTCCTCGCCCAGCAAGAGGGGAACGGGCAGGCGGAGGCTGAAGAGGCGGCCGCAGAGGACGACCCTCCGCGCCCCGGCGATACCGACGCGCCTGCCGATGATGTCGGCGACGGTGGGAATGACGGTGGCGTGTCGCTCCCTACCGACCGTCTCAAAGAACGACAACTCGACCGCGTCCGCCGCTTGATCGCCGATGAACGCTGGAGTGATTCGGCCACGCTTGTCGACGAGATCCTCGGTGGCGATCGCGATTTTTTCTTCCGTCCACCGGGGGGCGAGAGCACCTGGAGGAGCATCAAGACCGAGACGAACCGTCTCCTCGGAACCCTGCCTGCCGCAGGTCGAACGGCTTATGAGCTGCAGTTTCGCGCCCGCGCGGATCGGCTCCTCGAAGAAGCGATCGGAACGGGTGATTTCGTCGCGGTCGTGGAGGTGGCCCGTCGTTGGTTCCACACCCCGGCCGGTCGGCGGGCCACGATGCTCGCCGCGCTCGAGGCCCTCGAAAGCGGCAGGCCGCTCGAAGCGGCCTCGTGGCTCGAGCGGTTGGCGGGTGCCCCCGGTCGGGAGGAGTACGAGCCGACGCTGCCGGTGATGCGTGCCGTCGCCTGGTGGCGTGCCGGCGAACGAGACGCGGCGATCGCGATCCTGGAGAAGGCCCGCGCAGCGGGGATCGCTGCGGTCCGCGTCGGGGGACGCGATGTGACGCTCAACTATCCGGCCGGAGGCGCGGTCGCCTGGCTGGAGGCGCTTGCCGGGGCACCAGCCAGTGGGGCCGGCCGCCGCGCCAGCGAGTGGTGGCTCCACCGCGGAGATGCCGCCCGCAATGCGGTGGTCTCGGCATCGCGACCGCTTCTCGTGCCGCGGTACCGGGTGCCGCTGACCCGCCATCCGGAGGAGGCCCGCCTCCTCGAGCGTCGTCGCAAGCTGTTCGCCGACCGCGACATGCCGCTCCTGCCGGCGGGAACCCCGTTGGCGGTTGATGGGCTCCTCCTGGCCCATACACCGATGGGCCTCCTCGCTGTCGACTTCGAGACCGGCAAGCGCGTGTGGCTGCAGACGGGAGGGGCCGCAGGGTCGTTCTTCGATGCCTCGCCCGCGGGCGCCGAGGGGGACGAGAGCGGCGATGCCGAGGCCCGGGCGGCGATTCGCGGCGTCTTCGATGATGCCACGAGTGGAACCCTGTCGAGCAATGGGGCGTTGGTGTTTGCCGTGGAGAGCGACCCCGCTTCGCTCGCCGGCCCGGCGGTCAACAATCTCAATGGCATGTTCCGGGCGCTCCCTCCAGCGCCGACGGGGGCCAACGCCCTCTCCGCCTATCGGCTCGCCAACCGCGGTGAACTGGCGTGGCGTTTGCCCGCCGCCGAGCCCGCGCCACCCCCGGTCCAGCAGCCGGGATTCCCGGGGAACGCGGCGCCACCGGGAGGGTGGTATCTCGGGGCACCGCTCCCCATCGGCGATCAATTGTTCGTCCTCGTCGAGGAACGCGGGGAGATCCGTCTCGATGTCCTCGCCGCCGCTGATGGGGCGCTGCTCTGGTCGCAGCCGCTGGCCGAACTCGAGGAGGAGCGGGCGATCGGCAACCGGGAGAGCCATCTGCGCCGCGTCGGTGGCTTGTCCCCGTCGTTCGGCGATGGCGTGCTTGTCTGCCCGACCGGCGCCGGCACGACCGTCGCCGTCGATCTCGCCACGCGGACGCTCCTCTGGGCCTACACCTATCCCCAGCCGGCAGGGGGCGACACGGTGCTCCTTCAAAACGGGGTGCGGATCCGCCGTGGCAATGCCATCGGCGGAGGGGTGGTGATCAACGGCCAGATGCTTGGCGCCGGCTCCGGACCGTCGGCCACCACAGGCTGGCGGGACGGCGTCCCGGTCGTGGCCGGCGGCCGGATCATCCTCACGCCGCGGGAGTCGGAGGAGATTCATTGCGTCGATCTGAGAACCGGGAGCATCGCCTGGAAGCAGCCCCGCAAGGAAGGCTTGTATGTTGCCGGAGTCGTCGATGGGGGCGTGATCATCGTCGGCCGTCGCGGCGTTCAGAGCTTGGGCCTCGCCGATGGTGCGCCGCGATGGGCGACGCCGCTGGTCCTTTCCGGCGCCTGCCCGAGTGGACGGGGAGTGATCACCGAAGGCCGACTGTTCCTCCCCCTCGACTCTCCTGAGGTGATCGAGGTCAGCCTCGGCGACGGCACCGTCGTCGACCGTTCCCCATCGCGGGGAGGAGCGGTGGCGGGAAATCTGGTGGCCTACCGGGGTGAGGTGGTGTCGCAGGGAGTCGATTCGCTCGACGTCTTCCACCAGACCGCCGCCCTCCAGGAGCGGATCGACACGGCAGCCCGGCAGGGGAGCGCTGAACCGCGGATGCTCCTCTGGCAAGGGCAGATGGCCATCGATCGAGGCGCTGTCGTCGATGGGATCAACGCCATCGCGTCGGCTCACGCCGCCGCGCCAGAGTCCATCCCCGATTCGGTTGTCGGTGATGCCCTGCTTGCGGCGCTCGAACGCGATTTCGCCGCCGCCGTTCCACTCTGGAACGCCCGCCTTGCCAACGGCTCGCGGTCGGTGCCGGAGCGATCGATGCTCCGACTCATCGTTGACGGCCATCTCCGTAGCGGCGACGTCGCCGCGGCATGGGCGACGTTTCGCCGCTGCCTCGATGTCGCGCCGACGGGGTCGGCAGGCCAGGATGCGGCGCTCGTGACCGATGGCGCCGATCCGCTCGTCGCGGTCTCCGAAGGACGATGGGTGGAGGGGCGTCTCCGGCAATTCATGGCGAGCGCCTCGCCTGCTCTGCGGGAGGAGATCGACGGATTCGTCGCGGAGCGGATCGCCGCCGCTGAAGCTGTGCTGCCGGTGCCGGAACGCGTCGAGAGGTTCACGGCCCTGGCGGATTGGTTCGCCGGTCATCCGGCAGGGAAGCGCGCCAGCGAAGACCTTGTGAAGGCGTTGGGGGAAATGATCACGATCACCGGCGCGACGACCGACGCCGGTCGGGATCTGGCGGTGAGGCGGGATCTCCTCCTTCCCGGCCTCCGCCGCGAACCGGGGCCGGCCTTTGAAGGCACCGAAGAGGGGGCGAAGGAGAAGTCGGCTGCGATGGCCCGGGGGGCCATCGATTCGATCGGCGCGATCGATGCCGCATGGCCGTTCGGTCGGGTCCTCGAGCGGCGCGGCGGTGCCGGCCGGGGGGGAAACGATGATGGCGGCCGGATGACCCGCGTGATGCCGATTCCCGTTGGGACCGGCGACGCCTCGGCATTCCCGGGCCTGCACCTCGGCTATGACATGCAGCAACCGGGACTGCTGGCCACCGACAGCTATGGACGGCGGATCGGCGAGCCGTTCGGATTCGATGTCCCGGGGCGCTTCGACGGATGGGCCGGCTTTCAGGCGATCGGCGCCGAGGCATCGACCGTCGGTCGGATCGTGGTCGTTCGCTCCGGTCCGCTCGTGGCCGGATTCGAACTGACGGCCACGCCCGGTCTAAAGCACCGCCGTCTGTGGCTGCTCAACGACACGTCGGGAGCGGTCAACGAAATCCCGATGCCATTCCTGGGGCGGGGCATGGGGGGACGGATCGGTCGTCTCGGCAACGTCCCCCTCGGCCTGCGGATCTCCGAGCCGGAGGAGGCCGTGCCGGTGATGGCGGTGCAGGGGGGCCATGCCCGCGTGCGGGGCGTGCCCGTGCTCGTCAACACTTCGCTCGAGCTCCACGACCCCATCACCGGACGCCTGCTCTGGGAGCGCCATCGTCTCCCGGCGGCCGGCGAAATCATCGGTGACGAGGACTACGTCTGCGTCGTTCCCGCCAACGGCCGCGAGTCGGCCGTGGTGTCGATGGTCGATGGGCGACTGGTGCGGGTGTGCGAGTTGCCGCGGCGGGATCGTCGGCTCGTCACCTGCGGCCGCCGGATCGTCATGTTGGCGGAAGCCGATGCGGCGGTGGGACCGGGCGGCGTGCCGCCGGGGCGGCCGGAGGGGGGGCTGCAACCAGCGACACTCGTGCTCGTCGATCCGGTGACCATGACGAGCGTGGCGATGGGGACGTTTGCCCCCGAGGCCCGGGCGACGTGGGCCGGGCCCGAGGCGCTTGCGGTCGTCGAGCCCTCCGGGACGCTCACCGTTCTCGATCTCGTCACCGGGGCCGTCCGGTTCCGCACCATGCTCCCCGAGATGCCACGCGGCATGGAGCAGGTTCGTGTCAGCCCGTGGGAAGACCGTTTCCTCGTGTTCGTGGGGAGACAGGAGACGGCCGAGGAGCGGAAGCTCATGGAGAAGGTGGGGATGATCACGAATCTTCCCCAACAGGCCTCGTCGCGGGATGTCAGCCAGCCTGCCACCGGAACGCTGTGGGCCGTGGGGAGAACGGATGGCGCGATCCTCTGGCCTGTCCCCGCGACCGTCCTCCGCCACTGTCTCAATCCCGATCAGCCTGAGTCGCTCCCCGTGCTTCTCTTTGCCCGTCAGATCGCGCCGGCGCGCGGGGGTGAGCGGACGCGGCTGGGAATCCTCTGCATCGACAAGCGCACCGGCCAGGCGCTCTGCGTCGATGACAAGATCGCGGCGCAGCAGCACATGCTCTTCGGGTGTGACATGGTCGGTGATCCAGCGGCCCACACCGTGACCGTCGGCCGGGGAGCCGCGGAGGGGGGGGATGTCGTCCTCGAGTTCACCGGACAGCCGACCGCCCCGCGGCCGCCCTTCCAGGCGGCTGGCCGTCAGCCGGCGTCTCGAGATGTCCTTGCGGAGCTGGAATACTGGTTTGAGAAAGCCCTCCTCCTTCCCCTGCCGTTCTGATCAAGTCTGATCGAGTCTGATCGAGTCTGATCGAGTCTGATCAAGCGACCCCGCTGCCTTCTTCCGTCCAACGCTCGCCGAGGCCTGTCATGGATCCCCTGTCGCCCACCCGAATCCAAGGCTCCCTGCCCGCGTGCCGAACCGGCGCGTCGGCGTGGGCCGTGGCGGCGCTCCTCGTCCTCGTTTTTGCAGGCCCCGTGAGCGGTGCGGAGGAAGAACTCCCGGTGGGCGGGGGGGGCGATCGGTCGGCCCGCGAGAAGGTCGTCGTCCGAGGGCTCGACTGGCTGGTGAAGAAGCAGTCGCGGCGGGGAAGCTGGGCTGCGAACGAAGGGCGCTACCCGACAGCGATGACGGCCCTGGCGGGAACGGCGATGCTCATGGAGGGGTCGACGACGGTCCAGGGACGGTATGCCGAGCCGATCCGGCAGGCGGTCGACTACCTCGTCAGCCGCTCGCGCACCAACGGGCTCATCGGTGATCCCAAGGGGGACGATCGCTATACCTACGGCCATGGGTTCTCGATGCTCTTCCTCTCCCAGGTGCTCGGGGAGGAGGAGGACGAACGGCGTCGGGAGGAACTCGTCCGGGTGCTCGCCAAGGCTGTCGAGTTCTCGGGGCGGGCCCAGACGCCGGACGGCGGTTGGGGGTATGTCAGCGCCAAGGATGGCAACAATTTCGACGAGGGATCGACCACGATCACCCAGGTCCAGGGTTTGCGGGGCTGTCGGAACGCCGGGATTCCCGTGCCTCGCGAGATCATCGACAAGGCGATCGGCTACATCCACAAGTGCACGATGCCGGATGGTGGCGTGCAGTACAGTTCCAAGGGGGGCGGTGGCCGGCCGGCGATCTCGGCCGCTGCGATTGCCTGCCTGTTCAATGCCGGCGAGTACGACGACACCCAAGTTCCCCGGATGCTCGACTATGCCGAGCGTCATCTGGGGAACATCGCCAACAACGGCTTCGGCCACTGGCACTACGCCCACTTCTACTACGCGCAGGTGATGTACCGTGAAGGGGGGAAGAAGTGGACGACCTACCGGGACCAGATCGACAAACGCCTCGTTGCCGAGGCGACCGAGGACCGCGAAGGCCTCCATTGGCCCCAGGGCTACATCGGCCCGGTCTACACCACCGCCACGAATCTGACGATCCTCCAACTGGACAAAGGGACGTTGCCGATCTACCAACGTTGAACCGAAAGGGTTGAACGTTCCCCCACCCTCCTGCGTATGCTCCCGGCCGGGCTGCTGCCTGCCGGTCGCCCTCCCCGTTCGCCCCCGTCGCCGTCCCCACCGTCCGCTGTCGCCGCCCCGGAGCCATCCATGCCCCCCTCCGACCACTCCGCCTCTGCTGCCGGCTCCCCTTCTCACTCCGGGGTTCAGGGCGTCGAGCGACTTCCCGGGACCACCGCCGTCGAGCGGCTCCACGAGGCTCACGACCGGATCGTCACCCAACTCGCGCGCGTGATCGTCGGCCAGCACCAGGTCGTCGAGGAGCTGCTCATCTCGCTGTTCAGCCGGGGCCACTGTCTCCTCGAGGGGGTGCCCGGCCTCGCCAAGACGCTCCTGGTGAGCACGCTGGCCAAAAGCCTCGATCTCTCCTTCAGCCGGGTGCAGTTCACCCCCGACCTGATGCCCGCCGACATCATCGGCACCGACGTCCTCGAGGAGGACAAGGCGACCGGGAGTCGCCAGGTGCGGTTCCTCGAGGGCCCGCTGTTTGCCAATGTCGTCCTCGCCGACGAGATCAACCGTACGCCCCCGAAGACCCAGGCGGCGCTCCTCGAAGCGATGCAGGAGCGGCAAGTGAGCGTCGGGCGCGTGCGGCACCGGCTCGTCGACCCGTTCTTCGTGCTCGCCACGCAAAACCCGATCGAGCAGGAGGGGACCTATCCGCTCCCCGAGGCGCAGCAGGATCGGTTCATGTTCAAAGTCTTCGTCCGCTATCCGACCTTCGACGAGGAGTTCGAGATCGCCCGCCGGACGACCGGCACACCGGTGGAGGAGCCCCGCCCGGTGCTCTCCGCCGAGGACATCCTCACGCTCCAGCGGAGCGTGCGCGAGGTGCCGGTGAGCGATCATCTTGTCCGCTATGCCCTGGCCCTGGTGCGGCAGACGCGGGCCGGCGAGAAGGGCGTGCCCGATTTCGTCTCCGATCAGCTGTCCTGGGGGGCGGGGCCGCGGGCCGTGCAGTTCCTCATTATCGGCTCGAAGGCGCGGGCGCTGCTCCAGGGGCGCAGCCATGTCACCGTCGAGGACATCCAGGCCCTCGTGGCCCCGGTGCTCCGCCATCGGATCGTCGTCGGCTTCGCCGCCGAGAGCGACGGCGTGACGCCCGATGCGATCATCCGTCGGATCATCGAGAACACCCCGGTCAGAGAGGATGAGCTGACGCGTGACCCACGCTTCCAGACGATTTTTGCATCCTGAGGCGATCGCCCGGATCGCGCGGTTGGAACTCCGTGCCCGGGCGGTGGTCGAGGGTGTTCTCGCTGGCCTCCACAAGAGCCCCTACAAGGGGCAGTCGGTGGAGTTTCTCCAGCACCGTGAGTACGTCCGCGGAGACGATCTGCGGCGCGTCGATTGGAAGGTGTGGGGACGTCAGGACCGCCTCTATGTCAAGGAGTTCGAGGAGGAGACGAACCTTCGCCTGGCCCTTCTCGTCGACGGTTCGGCGAGCATGGATTACCGGTCCGGACCGCTCTCCAAGTACGACTACGCCGCCACGCTCGCGGCAAGTCTTGCCTGGCTCGCCCTCTCGCACGGCGATGCTGCCGGCTGCGCCGTCTTCGACGACAAGGTCCGTGCCAGCGTGCCGGCGCGGACGAAGCGCTCGCAACTGGCGAGCGTCGTCGAGGTTCTCGAGGCCCCACGCGGGGGACGGCCGACCGCGTTCCTCCCGGTGCTCCGCGGTCTTGCCGAAACGCTGCCGCGGCGCGGCTTGGTGGTCGTCGTCTCCGACCTCCTCGGGGATCGGGAGGGGGTCTTCCAGGGGCTCCAGCTCCTCCGCAAGCGGGGGCACGACATCGTTCTCCTCCATGTCATGGACGACGACGAGCTCGACTTCCCCTTCGAGGGGCCGACGAAGTTCGAGGGCTTGGAGATCCCGGACCATCTCGCCTGCAATCCACGCGCCCTCCGCGAGGGGTATCTCGCCGCGGTCGGTGAGTTTCTCGCCGAGGCCCGCCGCCGGGCCGCGTCGGCGGCGTGCGATTACTCGCTCATCCGCACCGGCGATCCGGTCGATGCGGCACTGGTGAAGTTTCTCTCCCGCCGCGCCAGCATGGCGATGTGATCGTTTCCGACCGTGGAGCCCGGTGTGCCGACGTTCGACTTCCTTCCGTTGTTGTGGTGGGGCCTGCCCTTGGTGGCGGCGCCGATCGTCATCCACCTCATCAATCTCCTCCGCCACCGTCGCGTGCCGTGGGCGGCGATGGAGTTCCTCCTCGCCAGCCAGAAGAAGTACCGCACGCGGGTGCTCCTCAAGCAACTGCTCCTCCTCGCCCTCCGCGTCGCGGCGATCCTGGGGATCGTGCTGGCCATGGCCCAGCCCCGCTGGACGGCGGCCATCGGCCAACTCCTCGGCGGGGGCCGAGCCGCGCACGTCGTGCTTCTCGACGACAGCTATTCGATGGGGGAACGGAGCGGCGCCGGGGGGGCCGAAGCGGCCACGGCCTTCGATCGCGGGCTCGCCGTCGTGGGGAGGATCTGCGGCGAACTCGCCACGACCCGCGGGCGACAGGAGGTCGCGGTCGGAAGGTTTTCGCGGCTCCAGCCGCCGAACGCGGCCATCGCTCAGGCGGCCGGGGGGGAGGGGGCATCGACGGAGGCCGCAGGCGCTGCCGGACGGTTCGATCTTCCCCGGCAGACGGTGAACCCGGAGGGGGTGCAGCGGATCCGCGACGCCTTGGCCGCGATGAAGCCCTCCGCGTCCGACGCCGGGCCGCTCGGGGCGCTGGCCGCCGCGGCCGAATGGTTCGGGGATGGCGGCGGGTCGAAGGCGACGCAGGTTGTCTGGGTCGTGAGCGACTTCCGCACCGCCCAGTGGGATTCCGCCGATGACACCGTGGCGATCCTTCGCCAACTCGCCGCGGCGGGGACGGAGGTCCGGCTCGTCGATTGCACCGGGGAGGAGGCGATCGGCCAAGGGAGCAGCGGCAATCTGACGATCGAACGGTTGGGGATGGTGGGCGGGGTGCCCGCAGCCGGGGTCGTCGTGCCGCTCGAGGTGAGCGTTCGCAACGACGGCCCGCGCCCGGTGCGCGACGTGACCGTCGAGCTCCGCGAAGACGGCGTCGGCCGGCCAGCGGTCCGCATCCCCGAGATCCCGGCCGGTGAAAGCGCCGTGCAGCGGTTCGACGTCCGCTTCCAGAAGTCTGGCAGCCACGTCATCGAGGCCCGCTTGCCCGCCGACATCCTTCCGGCCGATGACAGCCGGTCGCTCGTCGTCGATGTCGTCGATCGGGTCGACGTCCTGCTCATCGACGGCGCCCTGGCCGACGCCACCCCAGGGGCGGCGTCGCGGGCCGGCGATGCCTTCTATCTTGCCGCGGCGTTGGCCCCCGGAGCGGGTGCGCCGACCGGCCTCCAGCCGCGGATGGAGCCTCCCAGGGCGCTGGCCACCCTCGATCTCGGGGCTTTCGATGCCGTCTGGGTGCTCGACGTCGAGCGGCTCGACGCCCCGGAGGTGACGGCGCTGGAGAACTATGCCCGGGGCGGGGGAGGCGTCGTGTTCTTCGTCGGTCCGCGGACGAAGCCCGACGTCGTCAACCGGACGCTCCACCGCGACGGCACCGGCATCTTTCCCGTTCCCCTCGCCGGCATGGTCGACCTGCTCCCCGACGTCGCCGAGCAGCGTCCCGACGTCGTCGTCGAGGAGCACCCGGTTGTTGCCGTCCTTGCCGGCCAGCGGAATCCGCTCCTCGATGCCGTGCGGGTCGACCGCTATTCGGCCGTCGAACGAGGCTGGGAACCGGCTCCCGAGGCCGGCCTGCGACGGCTGCTCTCGCTCCGCAACGGGGCTGCGTTGATGGTGGAGCGTTCCTATGGTGCGGGGATCGTGGCCGCGGTTCTGACCACGGCGTCGCCGACGTGGAACAACTGGTCGCGAGGCAATCCGAGCTGGGTGGTCGTGATGCTCGAACTCGAGAGTCATCTTGCCCGCGGCCGGAGGCGGGCGGAGTCGCTCGACGTCGGCGACCCGGTGACGGTCATGCTCGACCCCTCCGTGGACGGCATTGAGGTCGACTTTCTCGTCCCGCCCGACGGGACCGTGATCCATCAGGCCGCCCGTCCTGCCGCAGCGGGGCGGATGGAGGCGCGGCTCGATGCCTCCAAGCCCGGGGCCTACGCCGTCCGCTGGCGACGGACCGACGGGCTCGAGCGGGAACGGCTGGTCGCCGTGAACGTCGATCCCGATGAGGGGCAGCTGGCCCGCTCCGGACGCGAAGGGCTCGAGAAGGTGCTGGCGGGAGTCCCGTTCAGCTATGAGAATGCCGCGTCGATCGATCCAGGGGCCAGGGCCGAAAACGGCGTGTCGTTGGTCACCCCGCTGCTCGCGATCCTCCTCGGCATCCTGTTGCTCGAGCAACTCGTGGCCTGGTCGTCGAGCTACCACCCCGCCGCGCGGCGCGGTGCCGCAGCCTGATCCGGAATCCTCCCCGCGGGGCGGTTCGTCGTCCTCGTTCACCCAAGCCACCTCCCACCGCACCCACCCGGTCGCGCCGCCGACCCCCATCGTTCATGCCACCTCTCCCCATCCTTCCCTGCCTGGCTGCCACTGCTGGCGTGAAGCACCGCGTCTCCAGCGCGCTGGTGGAGGGTTTTTCCCAGTGGTGGCAGATGCCGCTGTTGATCGCGGCGCTCGTGGCTGTGGCGGCGTGGGTGGTCTGGATGTACCGGCGCGATGCCGCTGAACTGCCGCGCGGGGTCGGCCTCCTGCTCCTTGGCCTCCGGCTCGGGGCGCTGGCTACGCTTGCCGCGGCGTACCTCGACCTCGAGCGGATCGCCGAGCACGAGGTCGTGTTTCCGTCGCGGGTGGCGATCGTCGTTGATGCCAGCGCCAGCATGACGCTCCCCGAGGGGCTCGACCCCGGGGCCGAGGCCGGCGTCGCGCCGACCCGCTCGGCGCGGGCTGTCGAGGTGCTGGAGCGCGGAGGAGTGCTCGCCGCCCTCGCCCCCACGCATGAAGTATCGGTGTGGAGATTCGACGCCGATGCCGAGTCGCTCGCCGTGCTGCCCCGCACCACGGAGGACGCCCCCGTCGCCGCTGCGGAGATCGCCTCCGGCGAACCGGAGGCGGGGAAGGAGGCGTCGGCAGAGGAGGATTGGCGGCAGCAACTCCAACCGCGGGGATTCGAAACCAGGATCGGTGAGGCCCTCGTCAGCGTCATCGATCAGGAACCGCCGGGAACGCTCGCGGGAGTGATTCTCCTCACCGACGGCGGCAACAACGCCGGGGTCGATCCGGCCGCCGCCGCGGGGACCCTCGCCAAGTCAGGGGTGCCGGTGTTCAGCGTGGGGACCGGATCGGACCGCTTGCCGACGAATGTCCGTGTCGCCGATCTGCTCTCCCCAGCGCGGGTCTATCCGGGGGATCGGTTCTCCGTTCAGGGGTATCTCCAGTCCCAGGGACTCGCCGGGCAGACGGTGAAAGTCGAGCTCGCCGACCGGTCCCCAACCGACGGCGGCAACGACGCCGTGGCGGCGAAGGGGGGGCGCGTGATCGATGCTGTCGAGGTCGTGCTGGCGGCCGACGGCGAATTGGCCGCTGTCCGTTTCGAGGTGCCGGGGCTCGAAGCACCGAGCCGCCATGAACTGGTGCTGCGGATCGTTCCACCTCCCGGTGACCGGACGCCGGCGGACGACTCCCAGGTGGCCGAGGTCGAGGTCGTTGATCGGGTCACTCAGGTGCTCCTCATGGCAAGTGGGCCGACGCGTGAATACCAGTTCATGCGGAATGTTCTCGAACGGGACAAGAGCTTCGCCGTCGACGTCCTCCTGGGAACCGCCGCACGCGGCGCTTCCCAGGACGCGCGGCGGATCCTCGAATCGTTCCCCGCCACCGCGGAGGAACTCTCCACCTACGACTGCATCGTCGCTTTCGACGTCGATTGGCGCTCGCTCGATCCGGCGGCACAGGCCAGGCTCGAGCGGTGGGTGTCACGGGAGTCGGGCGGGCTGGTCCTCGTGGCTGGCAACGTGTTCATGGATGCGTGGATCGCCGACCAGCAGACGACCGTGGTCCGTGGGCTCCATCCGGTGGAGCTCCGTCGGGCAGGGCAGGGGCTCGTCGACGAACCGGCAGGATTTGAGGAGCCGATGCCGCTCCAGTTCACCCGGGACGGCACGGATGCCGAGTTCCTCTGGCTGGCCGGAAGCCGGATCGCCAGCCAGACGGTGTGGAGCGAGTTCAAGGGGATCTTCTCCTGCTTCGACGCCACCGTCGCCAAGCCGGGAGCCACCGTCTACGCCCGCGTCGCGCCTCCCGGGAGCGCCGCTGTCGCTCCTTCCGCCGAATCCCGCGGGCCGATTTCGATGGCTGGGCAGTTCTACGGGTCGGGGAGCGTGTTCTATTTGGGGAGTGGCGAAACGTGGCGGTTGCGGTCCCTCGAGGACGCGCTCTTCGAGCGGCTGACGACGCAACTGGTGCGGCATGTCTCCCAGGGACGCTTGCTGGCCGGCTCCCGCCGTGCCCGGGTGCTCGTGGAACGCGACCGCTATCCGGTCGGTGCCACGGTCGTCGTCCGACTCGTCGCCGCCGACGGGGATGGGGGCACGGTGCTCACCGGGGCGATCTGTCGCGTCGAAGGGCCCGATGGCGTGACCGTCAACGTGCCGCTCTCCTCCGATCCCGGTCGGCCGGGGGTCTTTCAGGGGGGTTTCGTAGCCTCGCGGGAGGGGGGCTGGCGGATCGATGTCGATCTCGGCGATGGCTCCGGCGAGGTGATCTCCCGGCGTGTCCAGGCCCGGCTGCCCGATCGGGAGCTCGAGCGTCCCCGCCTCGACCGTGGCCTCCTCGAAAGGCTCGGGGCGATCACGGGGGGCTCGGCCCACTTCCTCGTCGATGCCCCCTGGGGGGCGAGCGAATCGGCGGCGCTGGCGGCGCGGATCCCCGACAAGTCGCGGCGCGAGTACGAGACCGGGGCGCCCGATGGGGCCTTCAAGCGCCGGCTCAATGCCCTCCTCCTCGCGCTCGGAGCCGGGCTTCTCTGTCTGGAGTGGATCCTCCGTCGTCTCGTGAAACTCGCCTGACATCAGTCTCCCACCCGGAAAGGGCTGCCCGCCGTTGGCTGCCGCAGAGAAGAGCATCGTGACTGTCGACATCAACGCCGCCGCGTCGGCTCAGGCCCCGCTCTCAGCTTCCGCGATCGCGGGGCTCGCGCGGATCCGCGACCTCATCGAGGCCGTCCGGCAGCAGACGCGCCGCTGGGTCTGGATCGAATCGCTGGCGCTGATCGGCTTGGCCGGTGCGGCGGTGTTCTTCGGAACGATGGCCTTCGATTGGGCCGTGGAACCGCCGGCCTGGGTCCGTGTTTTGCTAGTGTTCCTGGCCCTGGTGGGGCTGGTGGCGATGATCTGGGGAAAGCTGTGGGGAAGGCTGGCGGTGTCGATGGGGGATGCCACCCTTGCATCGCTCCTCGAACGCGGGAATGGCGGATTCCGCGACAGCCTCTCGACCGCCGTCGAGCTCTCTACCGGGCCGGCGGGCGACGTCGATCGGAGGTTGCTCGAACGGACGATCGACGAGGCCGTTGCGGTGGTCGGCGATGTCGAGCCGGCGCGGCTCTTCCGCCGCCGTCGGCTCGTGGCCACGGCGCTTGCTGGGGGAATGGCGGTTGCGAGCATTGCGGGGCTTGCATGTCTTCGCCCGGCCGTGGCCGACCTCTGGACGCGGCGGATGCTCCTCCTCGACGACACCCCCTGGCCGCGGCGAACGGGCCTCGACGCCGAGGGCTTTTCCGCCGGAGTCCGCAAGGTGGCCCGTGGCACCGACGTCGATCTCCGCGTCAGGGCTGACGCGGCCCGCGAGATTCCGGAGGTCGTCGACCTGCGGACTCGCTCCAGCCGAGGCGGCCCGTGGCGGACCGAGCGGATGGGGGTGCGCGGGGGCGTGGCCGAGGGCGCGCAGGCCTTCGGCCATCTCATCAAGGGGGTCAACGAAGATCTCGACGTCGAGATTCGTGGCGGTGACGCGCGGCTGCGCGGCCTGCGTTTGGTGGTGGTCGATGCCCCGGCACTGGAATCGCTCGAATGCGCAGCGCTTTTGCCCGGCTATCTCGGGGGAGGCACGAGGGCCGTGTCAGCCTCTCGGGTCCTCCAGGTGCCCCGTGGATCGACCGTCTCCATCCGCTTCCGGGCCACGAAGCCGCTCCGCTCGGCGACGGTCGTGACGGTCGAGGACGGTGTCGAGACGAGATTGGCCGAGGTGGCGGCAGGGCTGCCCAGCCAGGAATCGGCGAGCGGCGTGCGCGACATAGCCGTTGAACTCGGGCCGGTCGAAGGAGAGCGAACGCTCGTGGCCCGGTTCACCGACACCGACGGCCTCGACAACCGCGAGCCGATCTCGGTGGTCCTCGCCGCGGTGCCCGACGAGGCGCCTCAGGTCGCCATGCGGATGCGCGGCATCTCCACCGCCGTCACGCCCCAGGCACGGATTCCGCTCGTGGGGATCGTCAGCGACGACCACAGCTTGGCTGATGCCGTGGCGACCGTCGCGGTCAAGGATGGCGCGACGGTCAACGTGGCGGTGTCGCGCGTGAAGCCGGGTGTGCCGCTGGTCGAGTTCACCGAAGACCGGCCGGAGATTATCGACCTCGAGTCCCTTGCCCTCACGCCGGGGGCCGCCCTCTCGGTGCAGTTTGCGGCCCGTGACGGCTGCACGCTCGGTGGCGGGCCGAACGAGGGGAAGAGCGATGCCTGGTCGCTCGACGTCGTCACGCCGGAGGCGCTGATGGCGATGCTCGAGGCCCGGGAGATCCTCCTCCGCCGTCGATTCGAGAGTGTCGTCTCCGACCTTGCCCTGGCTCGAGAGCGGCTCGCCGCGGGCCTGGGGGGAAATGCCGCCGTGGAGGACAGGGCAGGGGGGGAGACTGGTGAAGGGGGCGGCGCGGGGAGCGACGACGGCGAGAGCCGTGCCGCGGTAGCAGAGGCCGATGGCTGGCCGCTGGAATCAGGACGGCTCGCCGAATCGGCCTCCCGCGCGGCCGGCGAGACCGGCGAGATCGCTCGCGACTTCCTCGCCATCCGCGGTGAACTCGACAACAATCGAATGCTCACCGAGGAGCTCGAAGGACGGCTCGTGGGCCAGATCGCCACGCCGCTCTCGGCGATCGCGGCCGGCGATCTGCCGGGGCTCGCCGCAGCGGTCAGGGCTGCCCAGGCCAGCGAGCGCGAGGCGATCGTTGCCCGTGCTGACATGGTCCTCGCCAGGATGAGGGCCGTTCTGGATAAGATGATGGAACTGGAGTCCTACAATGAAGTGATCGAGCTTTTGCGCGGCGTGATCCGGACGCAGGAGGAGATCCGATCGGAGACGCTCCGTCGTCAGCGACAGCGGGCCAAGGAGGCGTTGGAACGACCATGACATCGATTCACGCCTGGCTGCAGGGCCGCAGCGACGACGTCGTTCCGCCGGTCGCCCTTTGGCCGACAACGTGCGGACGACCAGCCAAACGGTTGTCGTTGGTCGCGGCTCACCTGCTCCTTCTCGGCGGGCTCTTCGCCTTGCCGGCGTTTTCCCAGGAACCGGCCGGTGGGCCCGCGCGTGGCGCGGCGGGGGCTGGGGAGGATCCGGCGGTTCTCGCGGGCCGCGAGCAAGAGCTCCTCGCCCAGTACCGCGAACTCGAGAAGACGTTCCTCCGCCTCGCCGATCTCCTCGCGGCGAGCGACCCGCGCCGGGCCGCGGTGTTGCGGAGTGTGTTCGAGCAGGCCCGCGATCAGGAGGTGGGCGGAAGGCTCGACACGATCGTGCAGTTGCTCGAGAAGGGGCAGCTCCTCAAGGCAGGAACGACGCAGGCCTCGGCGATCGAGCAACTCCGCGAGTTGCTCACGCTCCTCGAGGCGGGGGATTCCGACCGGCACCTCACCAACTCGAAGGAGGAGGTGAAGCAGTTCCTGGCGCGGGTCTCGAAGCTGATCGCGAAACAACGTGACATCGAGGGATCGACCGAAGCAGGCTCTCGCGAGGCGCAACTCCTCGATCGGCAAAACGCCCTTGCCACAGAGACCTCGGATCTCTCCCGCGACCTCGGCGGCTTTGCCAAGCGGATGGAGGTGCGCGACGCCGGCGGCGAGCCACTCAAAGAGGGAAAAGAAGCGAAGGAAGGGCAGAGCGAAAAGCCAGCCAGCGAGGACAAGCCGGGCGGCAAGGAAGGCGATGCCGAGGCCCGCCCGGAAGGCACGAAAGACGGCAAGCAGCCCGAGGGGAGCGCGAAGGATCCGTCACCAGAAGCCGAGGCACAAAAGCCGGGCGCGGCGGGAAAGCCGCAGCCGGGGGAAGGAACGCCGGACGAAGAAGGGAAGCCGGACGGAGAAGCGAAGCCCGAATCGGGAGAAGGCGAGAAGGGGGGCTCGACGAAACCATCGCCGGGGGGCGAGCCTGCCGAAGGGCAGGGGAGTGGTGAATCGGGGGAGGATGGGAATCAGCCCGAGCCGCCACCCGATGGCGACGACGAGTCGTCGCGGGCGAAGCGCACCCAGAATCGCCTCGAGGCGGCCGCCGAGCGGATGAAGAAGGCGGAGGAGGAGATCGAGAAGGCCAAACGCCGCAACGCCCGACAGGAGCAGGAGAAGGCGATCGAGGAGTTGGAGACGGCCCGCGCGGAGCTCGAGGAGATCCTTCGTCAGATGCGCGAGCAGGAGGTCGAGCGGCTGCTCGTGCAACTCGAGACCCGCCTGCGCGCGATGCTCCGCGCCGAGAAGGCGGTCCTTGCCGCGGCTGAAAGGATCGCCGCCGAGCCGACGGCCGACCGGGAGCGCGAGCGGGAACTGGAGGCGGCGCGGCTCGGGCGGGAGCAGACGGCGATCGGAGCAGACGCCGTCAAGGCCCTGACGCTCGTCCGCGACGACGGCTCGGCCGTGGCGATCCCCGAAGCGCTCGAGCAGGTTCGAGACGATGCTACGCAGGCCGCCGCGCGCCTCGGCCGCGGTGACGTCGGCGGCACCACCCGGGGCATCATCCAGGACATCGTCGCGAGCCTCGAGGAGATGGTCGCCGCCCTCGAGAAGGCGCAGCGCGAGCAACAGCAGCAGCAGAAGGGGTCGGCGGGGGGCCGCCCAGCCGAACCGGGGGAGCAGCCGCTGGTCGACAAGCTTTCCGAATTGAAAATGATCCGGTCTTTACAGATGCGCGTGAACACGCGGACGCGCCGGTTCTCGCAGGTCCTCGGTGAAGGGGCAGAACAGGCGGAAGAACCCGAGCTGCTCGACGCGGTCCGCCGGCTGTCCGATCGGCAGCGGAAGATCGAACGGGCCGCGCACGACATCGTCAGTGGTCTGACGGAATGAGGGGCGAGCGATGAATGCATCAACATTGAACGCTGCGATCACAGCGGCTTCGGCAGCCCGCGGCCCCTGGCTCGGGGCCCTGCTTCTGATGGTGATCGCCTTCGGGCCTGCCGCCGCGCTTGCAGACGACAGACCGGTCGCGCCGGCACCTGAGGCGACTGCTTCCGGAGATGGAGCGGATCTCGCGAAGCCCCCGACCTGGAAGATCCCCTCCCGCGATGAAGTCGAGCAGTTGCTCAAAGCCTGGCTCGAGCGTTCCGGTCTCCCTCCGGAGCGGCGGCAGGCGGCCCTCGCCTTCTGGGGAGAGCGGGGCGCCGATCCCGCCTTCGACCGGCTCGACGTCGTCATGGGCGCCGTCGCCGAGGCGGATCCGCGCTGCCTGCCTGTGCTCGCCGTCGTGCCGGCCACGCCGGGCGTCCCGCCAGTGACGGCCGCAGCGCTGCCGGCCTGGGTGGCCGAGGAGGCAACGGATGGATTCGAGCGCGGGGTCGTTCGGCTTTGGTTGGGGCGAGAGCTTGTCCGTCAGGAACGCTTCGACGACGGGCTTGTTGTCCTCGCCGGGCTCGAGCCGGAGGCGGTCGTCGATCCCGCCTCCCTCCTCTTCCACACGGCGGCCTGCCAGCATTGGTTGCTGCGCGCCGATGACTGCGTCGCCTCGCTCGACCGACTCCTCGAGCGCTCGGACGAGATTCCGGTTCGCTATGAGCGGGTGGCCAGGCTCCTCCGGGCCGACATGACGGGGCTCGAGGAGGAATCGCTCGATCACATCGCCAGGCGGATGCGCGACATCACGCGTCGTCTCGGGCAGGGGCGTGCCGGTCCGGTCACCCGCCAGGTGCAGGATGGGGTGATCGAGTCGCTCGACAAACTGATCGCAGCCATCGAGGAGAAGCAAAACCAGCAATCCGGCGGAGGGGGAGCGCCGGGGTCGGGCAATTCGGGGAACGGCAAGCCGATGGACGACAGCCGCCTAGCCGGCGGGCAGGGGGCCGGCGAGGTGACGCGGCGGGATCTCGGGGAGGGCGAAGGCTGGGGCAATCTCCCTCCTCACGAGCGCGAACAGGCCTTGCAGCAGATCGGCCGCGAGTTCCCCGCCCACTACCGGGAAGCGATCGAGCAGTATTTCAAGCGACTCGCCGCCGGCGAGTCGACTCCATGACCGGGTCAGGCCGAGCGCCGGGGGAATCCGCTCCCGTTGAACCGGATCCCCTGCCGCTGAACCGGATCCGCTCCCGTTGAACCGGATCCCCTGCCGCTGAACCGGATCCGCTCCCGTTGAACCGGATCCCCTGCCGCTGAACCGAGGCATTCGATGCGAACACCATCCCCGCCGACAATCGCGCTCCCCGCAGGCCCAGGGTTCCGGCGGAGTCTGCCGTGGGGCCTTTCGCTGCGGTGTCGTCTGATGTGGGCCGTCGTCTCGATCGGCTCCGTGACGGGCGGGATGGTCGGTGCGGGTGAGCCCCTTGCCCTGCGGATCGAGCAGACCGATGCCGGGTCGACCTCGGGGACGCTCGTGGCGCTCGACGGCGCGGGCTTGAGGGTCGATTCCGCCGGGCAGGAACAGGTCGTTGCGATCGACAGTGTTCGGCTTGTGGAACGGGAAGGGGCGCCGCGTGGAGCGGCCGGGCGGGTGAGGGTGGCGCTCGTCGACGGCTCGTGGATCGAAGGCGAGGATCTCGCCTGGGACGGCACCATCGTCACGCTCACCCGCCCCGACGGCCGGGGTGAGATTCCTGTCGGCAAGGTGCGCAGCGTCGCCTGGAGGCAGGCCGATGACGCTCCCCAAGCGCCCGGTGCCGCCTGGTTGTCGGCGCTCCCCGAAACCATTGAGAGCGATCTCCTCGTCGTGGGCTCGGCTGCCGGTCACGAGTTCGTCGAGTGTGCGATCAAATCGATCGGTCCGGAGTCGATCACGGTCGTCCTCGACGAGGAGACGATCCCCGTCAAGCGTTCCAAGGTCATCGGCATCCATTGGCTTCGCGGTGATCCGGCCGCGCAGCGTGGGGGGAGCGGCAAGTCTGTGGCCTCCGTGGCGGTCGATCTCGTCGGGGGTGTGATTCGCGCCCGGCAGATCCGCTGGACGCCGGAAAAGCTGCTCCTCGACGGCGACATCAGCCTCCCCGGGGAGGCTGTCGTGAGGCTCGACTGGGCGGCGGGGCGGACGGTGTCGCTGATCGGGTTGGCCCCGGAGAAAGTCGAGGTGGAGCCGTGGTTCGGCGGGCTCGCACGAGTTCAGGGGCTGGCAACCTTCTTCGCGCCGCGGGCGGTCGCCGCGGGGGACGGCTTCGCCCGGCCCGGGCTCGTGATCCGGCCACGTACCCAGGCCGTGTGGCGATTGCCGCCGGAGGGGCGCCGCTTCCGGGCGTCGATCGCGCCGGCCGGTGGCGGGCGGGCGGTGGGGGGCTCCGAGGTGGTCGTCACGGTTGATGACCGCGAGGTGTTCCGCCGAAGGGTCGAAGCTGTTTCGGCCGAGTCCCCGGCGCCCGAGGGGATTCCGATCGATGTCGATGTGGCGGGAGGGCGCCGATTGGGCGTGACCGTCGATTTTGTCAGCGCGTCCGATTCCGGTTGCCCGATCCGATTCACGTCCCCGGCGGTTGAACAATGAACTCGAGGTTCCTGCGTCGGTGTGGGGGGGCACGCGGGCCGCTCGGCAGTGGCGGTCTGTCCGCGCGCACGGGCGTGATCGTCTGGGGCGTCGTTTGGCGCGTCGTTTGGGGAGTCGCGATGGCTCTCACCGCGGGAGAGATCCCGGCGGTCGAGATTCCCCCGGCGGTGCGGGCCGCGGAGCGGGCGCGGATTGAGGCGATCGCGCGCGGATCCCGAGCGGCCGTGGCGATCTTCGCGGGCGAGGCAGGGGGAGGCTCGGGGGTGCTTGTCAGTGCCGACGGGTATGCCCTGACAAACTTCCACGTCGTTCAGCCTGCTGGCGTGGCGATGAAGTGCGGCCTCTCCGACGGCAGGCTCTACGATGCGGTGCTCGTCGGGCTCGATCCGACGGGGGATGTGGCGCTGGTCAAACTCGTCGGCCGCGACGACTTCCCCTTCGCCGAACTCGCCGACAGCGATCTCGTCGAGGTGGGGGATTTCTGCTTCGCGGCCGGCAATCCCTTCCTGCTCGCCACCGACTTCCGCCCCTCGATCAGTGCCGGCATCGTCTCCGGCACGCGCCGCTACCAATTCCCGGCCGGGACGATCCTCGAATACGCCGACTGCCTTCAAGTCGACGCGGCCATCAATCCCGGCAATTCGGGAGGCGGGCTGTTCGACGCGGAGGGACGGGTGATCGGGGTCAACGGCCGGGCTTCGTTTGAGAAACGCGGGCGGGTGAACGTCGGCGTCGGCTACGCCATTTCATCGAACCAACTCCGCCAGTTTCTCGGCTGCCTCAAAGGTGGGAGGCTCGTCGATCATGCCACCCTCGGGGCGACCGTCGCGACGGCCGACGATGGACGGGTGGTGGTCTCCGACATTCTCGAATCCTCCGACGCGTACCGGCGTGGGCTGCGGTATGACGACGAGGTGGTGTCGCTGGCGGGCCGGCCGGTGCGGACGGTCAACGCGCTCAAGAACATCCTCGGCACGCTCCCCGCCGGCTGGCGCGTGCCGTTGGTCTACCGTCGGGCGGGCCGCCGTCGCGAGGTGCTCGTGCGACTTGCCGGCCTCCACACCTCCGGTGAGTTGGCGAAGATCGTCTCCGGCGGTGCCGAGGCCGAGACGCCGGGGGAGGGGGGTGAGGAGAAGCGTCCTGGGCGTCCCGGCGACCCCGGGCCGCACGGTGACGGCAAGAAGCCGGAGGTCGACATTCCTCCCGCGCTCGCCGGGCTTTACGAGCCGCGGAACGGATTCACGAATTTCCACTTCAACGCTGTCGAACTCGATCGGGTCGCGCGGCGTGTGGCAGCGCGGCATCCCTTCCCGACCGGAGATGCTCCGTGGGTGCTGTCCGGACGTCTCGAGAAGGGGCAGCCGTTCCGGATCGAGCTTTCGGACCAGCGGGCGACCATCGATCTGCCGACCGGGACCAGTTCCCTCGACGCCACGGGCGAACTCGATGCCACGCCGGCGCCACCGGGGAGTGGAGGCTTGCTGGCAGCGCTCGTCCTCTGGCGGCGCCTGCTCCGCGAGGGCCCGGCGACGCTGGGGAGAACGACCTACTGGGGCACCGTTCCCCACTGGAGCACGGAGCCTCCGACAGGAGCGCAGGCCGGCGCCGGGGATCAGACGGCTGCGCCGGGCACTCGTGGCGGTGCCCCCCTTGTCGATGTCCTCGACACGGCGGCGGCGTCGGTGGAGGGGAGATTCCTCGTGGCCGATGACGGCTTCGTCCTCGGCATCGATCTCTGGCCGACCCCCGACGCCGATCCGTGTGAAGTCCGCTTCAGCCCCGGCGAGGGGGGGCCGACGGCGATGGAGGTCCGCCATGGCGACGAGGTGTTCGGACGGTTCCGCATCGAGCGGATCGACGTCGAGGCGCCGGCCGGGGACGGGCAGGACAACGACGCCGAAACGCCTGCCGATGGAGGGACGACATGAGAACCTGTGCGATGCCCGAGACCTTGACGCGGGGGGCGAGCTTGCTGGCGTTCGTCGTGACGGCCGCGATCGGCGCGGTCGCCTTGCTCGGCGCGGTGGCTTGGGGCGCGACGCCCGAAGAGACGATCGCCGGTGGGGCCAGACGCGTTGTCAAGCTCTACGGGGCAGGGGGGGTGCGCGGGCTCGAGGCCTACCAAACCGGGATCCTCGTCAGCCCGCAGGGGCACATCGTGACGGTCCTCAGCACGGTGCTCGATTCCGATGGAATCGACTGTGTGCTCGATGATGGCCGACGGTATCCGGCAACGCTGTTGGGGGCCGATCCGCGCCGCGAGTTGGCGGTGTTGTCGATCGCCGGGGAGGATCTCCCTTGCTACGAGCTTCCCATGGTCGATGAGGCAGCGTCAGCCCAGGCGGGCACGCCCGGCGGCGGGGTGTTTCCGGGAACCAGGGTGTTCGCGCTGTCGAATCTGTTCGGCGTGGCCGTCGGTGATGAACGGGTGAGTGCCCAGCATGGGGTGATCTCAAGCATCGTCCCGCTCGAGGCCCGCCGCGGGGCTCACGAAGCCCCCTACCGCGGCAACGTCTACATCCTCGACTGCACGACCAGCAACCCGGGCTCGGCCGGTGGAGCGCTCATCGACTGGCGGGGGCGACTGGTCGGCATGCTGGGGAAGGAATTGCGTGCGACCGCGACCGGCGTCTGGCTCAACTACGCCCTGCCGGTCGACGAAGTGGCCCGTGGCTACCGAAGTGTGCTCGGTGCCGGGGTTGATGGAGCCATGGCGCCCTCCGAGACCGACGGACTTCCCTACGACGTGGCCCCGCTCGGGATCGTGCTCGTCCCCGACCTGCTCGACAAGACGCCCCCGTTCGTGGAGAGCATCCGCGACGGATCGGTGGCGGCCGCGGCGGGGCTGCGGGCCGACGACCTGCTCGTGGCCGTCAACGGGCGTTCCGTGGCGTCGCGATCGGCGGTTCAGCAACGGCTGGCGGCGCTCGCCGATGGCGATCCCGTTCAAGTGACCGTGATCCGGGATGGTGGCATCGTCGAATGTGATCTCGGTCCGAAACCGCGGGCAGGTGGGAAACCATGATGGGACGACCGACACGGCACCTGCTCAGCGTGGGCCGCGACAGAGGCGTGGTGTGGTTGATCGCGCTCCTGGCGTCGCTGGCGATCGTGGCGTCATCGCGATGGCATGCGGTGGCCGACGACACCGACGGCGTGGGGCTCGAGGAGGAGGAAGTCTTCCGGGCGGCGGCTGCCGCGGTGGCGCCTGCCGTGGTCAGGGTCGAGGTGGCGGGAGTCTCCGAGGTCGGGCTCGGTGGGCCGGCCGAGGCCTCCCCCGCATCGGGAGCGTCGAGCGGGCTCATCGTGGGCGCCGAAGGGTGGGTGGTGGCGACATCATTTGCCGTGCCCAAGGATGCGACCCAGGCCGTGGTCACCCTCCCGGGAGGCACCAGGCATGTGGCCCGGGTGACCGGTCGCGATCTCGCCCGCGGTCTGGTGCTTCTCAAGATTGAGCTACCCGCGGGGATGCCTCCGCTGCCGGTGATGGAGGCCGTGCCGCGTGAGGCTCTCTCGGTCGGACAGGGAACGCTCGTCCTGGGACGGGCTTGGAGTGCGAGCGAGCCGAGTGTTGGGGTGGGAATCCTCTCGGCCACCAACCGGGCCTGGGGGCGGGCGGTCCAGACCGATGCCTCCGTCTCTCCGGCGAATTATGGCGGGCCGCTTATCGATCTCGAGGGCCGGGTGATCGGGGTGCTGGCTCCGCTCCCTGCCGAAGCCGCGGGGATGATGGCGGGAACGGAGTTGTATGACTCTGGGATCGGTTTCGCCGTCCCCTTGGAGGACATCCTTCGCGTTCTCCCCAGGCTTCAGGCAGGGGAAACGCTCTCCCCTGGCATCATCGGGATCGGCTACACCTCCCGCGATCCATTCACGGCTCCCCCCATTGTGGCAACCTGCCGGGCCGATTCGCCGGCTGGACGCGCCGGGCTGCGGGCCGGGGACCGGATCGTCGAGGCCGGCGGTCACCCCGTGAGCCGTGTGGCCGAACTCCGGCACGCCATTGCTCCGCTCTACGCGGGGGATGGAATCGATCTCGTCGTGGAACGTGGCGAGGCCAGGGAAAGGATTGCGGTGCGCGTTGAACTCGTCGCCACGCTCCCCCCGTGGCGTCGGCCCGTGCTCGGACTCGTGCCACGCCGTGCCGGTCCCGCTGCTGCCGGTGATCCCGGCGGCGAAAAGCCCGCCGATGGTGAGGCTGCAAAGCCCGGAGTGACCGTGGCATGGACCTGGCCCGACGGGCCGGCCGCCCGCGCCGGGATTGAGCCGGGGGACCGGATCACTTCGGTGCGTCAGCAGGCCGATGGAGGGGCGGGGGAGCCTGCGGCGCTCGACGTCACCACGCCTGCCATCCTCGGCGGATTTCTCGCCGGTCTCGATGCCGGCGCCGTCGTCGAAGTGGCCATTGATCGTGGCGGCGAAGCACAATCGATCGGCGTGCCGTTGGTGACGCAGCCGACGGCGGTGCCGATCGGCGTGCCCACGACCGAGGCCGATCCCGCCACGACGGCGGTCGAGCGACTTGGTGCGGCGGAGATTGTTCGACCGGCGTGGGCGGTGCTCCCTGCGGCAACGGCGCAAGCCCCTCTCGGCGTGCTTGTCTACTGCGGTCAACCCGCCGGCGGCGCCGGTGGCAAGCCGACCCGGGCCGCGGAATTCGACGAAGCGGCGAAGCGCGAAGCTGAACGGTGGCGGGGGGCCGCCACGCGGTATGGCGTCGCCGTCGTGCTGCCACAGTCGTCCGATCCTCAGCGGTGGGGCCGCGAGGACATTGCCACCCTCGCGCGAACCCTCGACGGACTGCGGTTGCGCCGCGCCATCGATCCCTCGCGGATCGCCTTCGCGGGGAGCGGTGCCGGTGGCGCCTTCGTCTGGCTGGCGGCCGATGCACTCGGTCCTGCCGTCCGCGGGGTGGCGCTCCTCGACGCCACGCTCCCCCGGCAGGCCACGATTTCCCCGACCGAGCCTGGCAGGAGCCGGTCTGTCCTGTTCGGATCGCTCCCCGGAGCCGCCGTGAACCGCATCGACGACGACCGTCGCCGTCTCGAGGCCGCCGGCTATCCGGTCGGGCTCCTCCCGGACCTTGCCGGCGACGGGCTGCCGACGGAAACGCTCTGCTCATGGGTCGAGAGCTTGGGGGTGCTGTGATCGACCGGGAGCGGGAAGGCTCGCGGGCCACCGGCGCGCTTGGCCTGCGGATCCTGCTCCTCGACAAGCATGTCGTCGTGGTCGACAAGCCGCCCGGGATGCCGAGTGTCCCGGCCCGGACGCTGCTCGACCCGCCCGACGTGGCCACGGTGCTTGCCGCCGGTGAGCTTGCCGACCATCCCCGCCCGGAGGCCGTCCACCGTCTCGACCGTGACACCTCAGGGGTGCTCATTCTCGCCCGGACAGCCGAAGCCAGGGCCGCCCTCGGTCGGGCCTTCGAGGGGGGGCTCGTGCGGAAGTCGTATCGGGCGCTCGTCGTCGGTCGGCTGCCCGGGCCCGAGGGGGTGGTCCATCTGCCGCTGGCGGCGGATGCCGCCGCTCCCCCCCGCCAGCGCGTCGATCCGATCCTGGGGCGCGCCGCCACGTCCCGGTGGGTGATGGTCGACGGAGTGGGGCTTCCCGAGGGCGTGACGGCAGTCGATCTCAATCCCGTAACCGGACGGTCGCACCAGCTCCGCGTCCACATGGCCTGGCTCGGTTGCCCGGTGCTTGGAGACAGGCTCTACGGCCCCACCCCGTCCGTCGGGCGGCTCTGGCTCCACGCGGCGCAGATCACCTTTCCCCATCCGGCGAGTGGTCAGCCCTTGAGCGTGTCGGCCCCCCTCGCGGTCGACTTCTGAGATCGTCGCCGCGTTGAGCGGTGTGTCGGCCCGGCTGCGAACGTCGGCCGACAGTCTCCCCCGGCGCCTGCGCCGCTGCATGGAACTTCGGCATCACCCTGCCCGGAAACTGGGCCGTGGGGGCACTCGTCGCCCGAGCCAGACGGTCGATTCGCGCCAGGTCACCGTCGCGAATGAGCATGAATCGCCCTTGTTTTCAAGTCTTTATGCGGTTTTCAGGACTCTTGACGCCGGATCGCTTGGGCAATTGGCACGCCGTTTGAATTGGAGAGAGACACGGAGGTTTTCGGACCCCGTCTGAGGATCGAACACTGCGGAGGTGTTCGTCCCGGACCGCAACCCTTCTGGAGTGCCCATGCGATCCCTCTGTGTTACGGAGTCAGCGGCCAGTCTCCTCGTCAGCCGGGTCGTCAAATCGCTCCCGCGGTTGACGTCGGTGCTCACCGGCACCGGAACGGTCGGGATGGCCCTCTTCCTGGCGACGCTTTCGGGCACAGCGATTGCTCAGGAGGCCCTCCATGCGCCACCTCTCCTCCCCACGACCGAGGAGACGGCGTCGGTCCGCCACGAACATGAAACAACGCATGGCTTCCAGATGACACGCACCGAATAACGGCGGTCACCCGCACCGTCTCCCGTCGGGGGCAGGAGAAGCCTCTCGACGATCACGATCCAGAAGGATGCCCCAACGGCTTGGGTGGGCACTCCGCCTAGCTCACCCAGGCCGGGGCATTCTTCAGGGTCGTCTTCAAGAGCGTCGCCGGGGCCGGGGGCTGATCCCCGGCCCGGATGGTTGGTACCAGCCGGCTCGCCCGGGTTGGCTTGCCCCCTCCCACACGGGACGCGTTTGCGGGTAGGCTGTCGCGAGGGAGGTACGCCGTCGGTGAAACTCATCATCGCCATCATCCAGCCGGCGCATCTCGAGAGCGTCAAGCAGGCGCTTTCGGAAGTCGAGGTCTTCCGGCTTACGGTCCTCGACGTTCAGGGGTTTGGGCGGCAGCGGGGGCATGTCGAGAGCTATCGCGGCCATGAGATCGCGGTCAATCTCCTCCGCAAAGTCCAACTCCAGATCGCGGTCAACGACGACTTCGTCGAGCCGACGATCGCGGCCATCGTCAAGGGGGGCCGGACAGGCGAGGAAGGGGAGATCGGCGACGGCAAGATCTTCATCCTGCCCATGGACGAATGCGTCCGGATCCGCACCGGTGAGCGGGGCCGCGAAGCGATCTGATGGCGGGGCGCCGGACCCCCGAGGGACGCTCAGCCCCGCTGGGGGTGGAGCCGCGTTTGGTCGCCGAGGGCCACCCGGTTGACCGCCGCGAGAAAAGCCTTTGCCGAGGCTTCGAGGGAATCGGTCGACACGCCGCGGCCGCGGGCGATCTGGCTCCCGGGAGGGGCGCCGGCGGGCTGGAGCTCCACCGTCACCTCCGCCTGGGCATCCTTGCCGACGGTCACCGCCTGGACACGGAAGTCGCGGCAGACGGTCATCACGCCGGTGAGCTTCTCGATCGCCAGAAAGATCCCGTCGATCGGGCCGTCCCCGGCGTTCACCTCCACGGAGCTCTCCTCTCCCCCTTGGGCAACGCGGAGCCGGACGCGGGGGGGCTGGCCGCTGGAGCAGGTGAGGTCGTAGCCGACGAGCGTGAATCGCTCGGGGAGATCGGTGAACTGATCCTCGCAGAGGGCGGCGATGTCGCCGTCGTAGATCTCCTTCTTCCGGTCGGCGAGCACCTTGAACCGGTCGAAGAGCGTTTGCAGCTGCTCTGCGGTCAGTTGGTAGCCCAAGGCCTTGGCGCGATCGGCGAGGGCGGCCCGGCCGCTGTGCTTGCCGAGGACGAGATCGGTGCGATCGAGCCCCACGTCCTCGGGGCGGATGATCTCGTACGTGCTCCGTTCCTTGAGCATGCCGTCCTGATGGATCCCCGATTCGTGGGCGAACGCGTTGCGGCCGACGATCGCCTTGTTGCGCGGAACCTGGATGCCGGTGATCGTCGCCACGAGTCGGCTCGTCGGCACGAGCTTCTGGGTGGCGATCCGCGTCTCGCAGCCGTAATGGTCGCGGCGCGTCCGCAGCGCCATGACCACCTCCTCGAGCGAGCAGTTCCCGGCCCGCTCGCCGAGACCGTTGATCGTGCATTCGATCTGCCCGGCGCCCGCTTCAACGGCCGCGAGGCTGTTGGCCACCGCCAAGCCGAGGTCGTCATGGCAATGGACGCTGATCACGGCGCGGTCGATCCCCCGGACCCGCTCGCGGAGGGTGCTGATGACGCGGTGCATCTGCTGGGGCGTGGCATAGCCGACGGTGTCGGGGATGTTCACGGTGGTCGCGCCGGCATCAATCGCCGCCTCGACGACGCGGCAGAGGAAGTCGAGTTCGGTGCGCGCGGCATCCTCCGGCGAGAACTCGATGTCTGAACAGAGTTGCCGCGCCCGTTGCACCCCGGCGACGGCGCGGGCCACGACTTCGTCCTCGGTCATCCGCAGCTTGAACTCCCGATGGATCGAACTCGTGGCGAGGAAGACGTGGATCCGCGGCCGTTCAGCGCCGCGCAAGGCCTCCCACGCACGATCGATGTCGGCGTCGTTACAGCGGGCCAGACCGCAGACAATGGCCCCGCGGATGGTGGCGGCGATCTCCCGCACGCTCGCGAAATCGCCCGGCGAGGCGATCGGGAAGCCGGCCTCGATGACATCGACCCCCAATTGCTGGAGCGCCTGGGCGATCTCCATCTTCTCGGTGAGGTTCATGCTCGCGCCCGGGGATTGCTCGCCGTCGCGGAGAGTGGTGTCGAAAATGCGGATCATTCGGGCGGACGTCATGAAAGAGCCTCGGGGGGGCACCGGTGGGCGGGAGTCTCGGGGCGACCGGAATCGGCGGCACTTCCGAGACCGGGGCGGCGGCAGTGGATGTCGTCGGAGGATCAGGCCCGCAGGAGCGTCGGGCCCAATTCTTGGGAGGGGGAGCGACCGGATCGGGAAGTATAAGGCGTTGAGCGTTGTTGTGTAGAATCCGGGGTGGCCGGCTCCACCGCCCGCCGTTCACCGGAGTCCAACCCACCATGAGCGCCAGCGTCACTGCAGAGAGTCCGGGCGAGCGTTCCGCCCGCCCTCCCCGGGTGAGCACGCCTGGGGAAAACGCCCCCGGAGGGTGGACGCCTGCGGGAATCGTGGCCATGCTCCGGAAAGGACTGGGGGGGAGTGTGGCCCTGGCTGTGGGGGGGCTTGCGTGGTGGTGGATCTCAACTCACCACTTCAGCGGCGGGGAACACCCGAGCGAAGAACCTGCCGCTGCGGTGGACAAGGCCCCGGCCAGTACTCTCGCCGCCGAAGTTTTCCTCCCGGAGGGATCGCGGACCTCCGCCGGGATCGAGCTGGGGACGGTGACCCGGATGGCGATGCACGATCATCTCACCGTTCCCGGCCGGCTCGACTACGACGCGCGACGCCGGCTCGATTACGCCTCCCCCGTCGACGGCATCATCTCTCAAGTGTTTGCGCAGGTCCGCCAGCGAGTGTCCAAGGGCGACTCCCTCGCCGAGTTGTCGAGCCCAGCGGTCGGCACGGCCCGGGACGACGTCCGCCGCCGCGAGGATGACAAGCAGATCGAGATCAAGGCCGCGGAATGGTCCACAACCGTTTCCGACAACGTTGAATCGCTTATCGAAACGCTCGCCCACAAGCCGCCGCTGGCCGATGTCGAGGTGATGTTCAAGGATCGGATCCTGGGGATCAACCGGGAGAAGATCCTCGGGGCGTATTCCAAGCTCCTCCTCGTGGAGAAGGTCAACCGCAGCACCCGCGAGCTGCGGGACGGCGGGGTGCTCTCCGGTCGGATCATCGAGGAACGGACGAGCAACCTCGAGGTGGCGAAGGCAAACTTCGATGCCGCCTGCGAGGAGGCGCTGTTCACGACCCAACAGGAACGGGATCGGGCGCGGGCGACTCTGGCTCAGGCCGATCGGCTCGTCCAAGTGTCGAAGGAGCATCTCCGCACCCTCGTCGGGAGCCGGCTGGGCGCCGAGATCGCGTCGGTCGCCGAGGACGCTCCCGACAGCCCCGGCGACACCGGTTCGCTGAGCACGCTCGTCCTCCGGACGCCCTTCGACGGGGTCGTCGAGGATGTCTTCGTGGCCCGGGGAGAGCGCGTCCAGGGGGGGGATCCGATGTTCGTCGTCGCCGACACGTCGCTCCTCTGGGTGCGGGCCCAGATCCACGAGCGGGAGTGGACGGCCGTCGATGTCGTCCAGGGACAGCAGGTCAACGTCAGCGTTCCGGGGGCTCAGCGCCACGAGCTCGTCGCCCGCGTCCACCATGTTGGCGCGATCGTCGAGGCCGAATCGCGGAGCGTGCCGCTGGTGGCCGAGCTCGAGAATGACGATGCCCATCTGAAGCCGGGGATGTTCGTCTGGGTCGATCTCCCCCAGGGAAGCGTTCGTGACGCCTTGGCCGTTCCCGCCGCTGCCGTCATGCGGCACGAGGGGGAGGCGTTTGTCTTCGAGCCACTCACCGAAGGACGCTATCGGCGCGTCGCCGTCACCACCGGCATCGACAACGGCGATCTCGTCGAGATCGTCTCGGGCCTCCAGGAGGGGGAGCCGGTCGTCGTGGGGGGGGCGTTCGTGCTCAAGAGCGAATTGCTCATCGAGAGAAAAGAGTAGCCGTCGGGTATCCCGACGTTCGGGTTTGTCAAAAGCCTGCCGGCGGCCCGGAAGGTCTGTCTGGCGGACGGTAGCGGGGAGGACGGCTGTGCTTTCAGGCCTCATCGAATGGTCGTTGTCGAACCGGGCCCTCGTGTTCGCGATGTTCATCCTCATGTCGGTGGGAGGGCTGTACGCGGCCACGCAGATCCCCGTCGATGCGGTGCCCGACCTTGTCAACATCCAGGTGCAGGTCGTCACCGAGGCGGGGACGATGTCGCCGCTGGAGGTGGAGCGCTACGTCACCTACCCCGTCGAGCTGTCGATGAGCGGATTGCCGCACGTCGAGGAGATCCGCAGCATCTCCCGGTTCGGCATCTCGCTGGTGACGATCGTCTTCCGGGAGGGGACCGACATCATGCTCGCCCGCCAGTTCGTGGCGGAACGCCTCCCCGAGGCGAAGGGACGGATCGCCGTCGGTCATGGCGACCCGAAGCTCGGCACGCTCAGCACCGCGCTCGGCGAGATCCTCCAGTTCGAGGTCCGCGGCACGGGGCATGATCTCATGGAGCTCCGCAGCATCCTCGAGTGGGACATCGCTCCGACGATGCGCGAGGTGTCCGGGGTTACCGACATCAACTCCCACGGCGGCTTTGCCAAGAGCTATCAGGTCGAGATCGACCCCGACCGGATGAGTGCCCAGGCGGTGACGCTTGGGGAGGTCCTGGCGGCGCTCGAACGCAACAACGAGAGCACGGGCGGCGGCTACATCGTCAAGAACGGCGAGCAGCGGTTCATCCGCGGCCAGGCGCTCCTCGAGAACGTCGCCGACATCGAGCAGGTGGTGGTGCGCAGCCCCGCGGGGGGCGTGCCGGTGCTCGTCCGCAACATCGGCCGTGTCGCGATCGGGCCATTGACGCGCCAGGGGGCGGTGACGCGTGGCGGTCGCGGCGAAGTGGTGACGGGGATGGTGCTCATGGTCCGCGGCGAGAATAGCCGGCGCGTCGTCGAAGCGGCCAAGGCAAAGCTCGAGGAAATCCGGCGGACGCTCCCCCCCGGGGTCGAGATCGACATCGTCTACGACCGCTCGGAACTGATCGCACGGACGCTCGACACCGTCCTCCACAATCTGGCGGAGGGGGGGCTGCTCGTGATCGGCGTGCTCCTCGTCCTTCTCGGCAACGTCCGCGCCGGCCTGATCGTCTCCCTGGCGATCCCGCTGTCGATGCTGTTCGCGTCGAACCTGATGTGGATGACGGGGATCTCGGCGAGCCTCATGAGTCTGGGCGCCATCGACTTCGGGCTCGTTGTCGACAGTTCGGTGATCATGGTCGAGAACTGCGTCCGCCGGCTCGGATTGGCCGCCCCGGGGGAATCGAAGCTTGCCATCGTCCGCGACGCCGCGATCGAGGTCCGGGGGCCGACGATGTTTGGCGAGCTGATCATCGCCGTGGTCTACCTGCCGATCCTGTTCCTCGAGGGAACGGAGGGGAAACTGTTTCGCCCGATGGCGCTGACGGTGCTCTTCGCGCTCCTCGGGTCGCTGGTCATCTCGCTGACCCTCATGCCGGTGCTGGCGGCGACGTTCCTCCGCCAAGAGCCGGAGCACGAGCCGCTCCTGATGCGCCTCTTCCACCGGGTCTACCACCCGGTGGCCCGGTTTGCCGTCTGGCATCCGGTGTGGATCTCGCTCGGTGCGGCGGCGCTGGTGGCCGCGACGATCCCCGTCGCCATGCGTCTGGGGGCGGAGTTCATGCCACGGCTCGACGAGGGGGATCTCCTCGTCGAGGTGGTGCGCCTGCCGAGCGCGACCCTCGAGGACTCGGTGGCGATCACGACCCGGATCGAGAAGGTGCTCGGGGAGTTCCCCGAGGTCCGGACGGTGTTCTGCAAGACGGGGCGGCCGGAGATCGCCAACGACGTCATGGGGGTGCAGCAGACCGATGTCTGGGTGATGCTCAAGCCGCGCCGGTTGTGGCCGGCGGAGGTTGCGCGTGACGAGCTCGTGGAGAAGATGTCGGATGCGCTCACCGCGGCGGTCCCGGGGGCGAACTTCGGATTCAGCCAACCGATCGAGATGCGCGTCGACGAGCTCGTCGCCGGCGTGAAGTCGGACGTCGCCGTGCTCCTCTATGGGGACGACCTCGACACGCTCGGGAATCTCGGCAAGCAGATCGAGCGGTTGCTCCGCGGCATCCGCGGCGCGGTCGACGTCCGGGCCGACTGGCAGGCCAACGTTCCCACCACGCGGATCGATGTCCGCCCCGAACAGCTCGCCCGTCACGGCATCGACGGCGCCGAGGTGATGCGGACGGTGTCGGCGATGGGGGGAATCCCGGCGGGGGTGATCTTCGAGGGGCGGCCGCGATACCCGCTGATTCTCAAGTTTCCCCGCCAGTGGCGCGAGGACGCCGAGCTCATTCCGCAGATCCCTGTGGGCACCGCCGCCGGGCGCCCGGTGCCGCTCGGCGAACTCGCCGACGTCATCAACGAGGAGACTCCCCCGTCGATCGAGCATGAGAACTCGCGCCGGCGGACGTACGTCTCGGCCAACGTCCGCGGTCGCGACGTCGCCGGCTTCGTCGCCGAGGCGCAGGCCGTGGTCGATCGGGAGGTGCGGCTGCCGACGGGCTACACGATCGCCTGGGGAGGCGACTTCGAAAATCTCGTGTCGGCCGGTCGCCGCCTGGCGCTCATCACGCCACTCGTGCTCGGCCTCATCGCGATGCTCCTTTACACGAGCTTCAAGTCGTTCAGCCTGGCGACGCTGATCTTCTGCGCCGTGCCGGTGGCGGCCTCGGGCGGCGTGGCGGCCCTGGCGCTGCGTGGGATGCCGTTCTCGATCGCGGCCGGCGTCGGGTTTGTCGCCCTGTTCGGCGTGGCGGTGCTCAACGGCCTGGTGTGGGTCAGTGGCGCGGAGCACGCCCGGCAGGCGGGCATGTCCCCGCGTGAGGCGGCGCTCTCGACGGCCGAGGTTCGCATCCGCCCGGTTCTCATGACCGCGCTGGTGGCGAGCCTCGGGTTTCTCCCGATGGCGATGGCCACGAGTGCCGGCGCCGAAATCCAGCGTCCTCTGGCCACCGTCGTGATCGGGGGCATCGTCACCAGCACGCTCCTGACGGCGCTGGTCATCCCCGCGATCTATCCCTGGTTTGTGCGGGCTTCCGCGCCGGATGTCGCCGGCGGACGCCACGCCGGGTAAAAAGTCTTCCTTCCGGGGCCCGTGGCCGCCCCTCGCCCGTCTGTGACACCGAGCCCCGTTCTTTCCTTCCTCCTCGAGCCCGATGCCGTAGTGAACCCCATGACGCTCAACGAATTCCAGTCGCTCATCCGGCGGATGTACCACGACAAGGATGCCGCCCGGGGCGTCGAAGGGACGTTCATGTGGCTCACCGAGGAGATTGGTGAACTCGCCACGGCGCTCCGCAGCGGCACCAAGGAGGAGATCGCGCTTGAGTTTGCCGACGTGCTCGCCTGGCTCGTGACGATCGCCAACGTCGTCGACGTCGATCTCGACGAGGCGGTAAGGCGCAAGTACGGGCAGGGATGTCCGGGGTGCGGACGCCTGGCGTGCACCTGCCCCGATGCGGAGAAGCCGTGATGCGGCCGCCTCCGGTTCAAGATCGGACCGACGCCCCCCCACTGCCGCCTGTCGGCGGTCGTGCGCTCTCGGTCCCGCGCGGGCTGGCATGGGGCGTCTTCATCTGGATCGCGGCGGTGTGGGGCGTCCGCGGGGCCGCGGTTTTCGCCGCCGACGATTCACCGGAGGCCTGGGAGGCGACGATCGGCTTCGATGGCGCCTATCGAACCGGCTCTTGGACACCTCTGTTGATCGAGCCGTCGACGGCCACGCGCGTGTGGGTCGAGGATCCCGATGGCGAGCTGGTCGGTTATCCACCCGTGTCCGATGGCGGATCATCGGGGCAGGGGGGGGCCGAAGCACCGCGCCGGTTTCGTGTCCGCTTTGGACGCCCGGCGGGGCGGGTGCTCGTGGACGACGGGAGCGGATCAACAGCACCTCTTCGTCTGCCTGTGGCGCTTGAGTCGACCGACGAGGTGATGCTCGTGATCGGTGACCTCCCGAGCGCGGAGCGTGCCGCCCGCTTGCTGCAGCGTGAGGATGGGACACGGATCCGCGTCGTTGCCTTGCCCGATGCCTCGGGGCTGGGGCCTGCTGACCTCGATCTCGACGGAGCCGACGCGATCATCGTCTGTGGTTCGGTGGTGGCGCGGACGCCCCCCGAAGCGCTGGCCGGTGTCGACGCCTGGGTGCGCCGTGGCGGGAGGCTCGTGTTCCTGGCGGGGATGTCGGCGGCACCGCCGGGCCTGGCTGAGGGGCCAGCGGCGGGCTGGTTGCCCGGGCGCGCAGGCAGGGAGGGACGCGTGACGAGGATGGTGCCGTTGCGGCGCTCGGCGGCGATAGAAACCTATTCCAAGGCTGGTCGGCCGCTCGATCGCAATGCGCTCGGCGGCCTCGAGGTGCCGGTGCTCGCGGATGCCGCCTCGATCGACGGCACGATCGAGGCCTGGGAGGGGAACGCCGCCACCGATCTTCCGCTGGTTGTCCGCCGGGCCCATGGCTTCGGCACCGTCACCTGGGTGGGGCTCGATCTCGATCAGGGGGCGTTCCGCAACTGGCAGGGAACCGATTCGCTGCTCGTCGAACTCCTCGGCGGGCGATCGCGTCAAGCGGGCCGGTCGGCGGAATTGAACCGGCGATCCCTCGATCTCGGTGGGCAGTTGCGGTTGGCGGTCGATCGCTTCGACGGCGTCCGTCCCGTCCCGTTCGAACTGATCGCCGGCCTGGCGCTGCTTTACATCGCCTCCCTTTATCCGGCGGAGTGGTGGCTGGTGTCGCGCGGAGGAAGGCCCGCTCTGGCTTGGCTCACGCTGCCGACGGTGGTCATCCTGTTCGCGGGGCTGGCGTGGTGGACCGCGGGGCGTTGGAAGGGGGATGCATGGCGCGTCCGTCGTGCCGACGTCGTCGATGTCGATCTCGCCTGGAAAGTCGCGCGGGGGACGTCGTTCTTCGGTACCTGGTCGCCGATGAACGCCGTGGTCGACGTCGGCGCGGTGCCTTCGACGGCCGCTCTCGGCGTCGATGGACAGGCCGCGGTGGTGAGTTGGTATGGAGCCGGGGGCCGCGGCATCGGTGCGGTCGATTGCCCCACGGCCCATCCTTCCTTGGCAAGCGCTCCCTACACGTCGGCGGCGGGCTTCAAGAGCCTCGACAGGGTGCCGATTGCCGCTTCCTCGAGCCGGCTCTTCGAAGCGGAGTGGATGGCGCCCGTGGCTGATCCCCCCGTCGTTTCCAGCCTCCGCCAGGATGCCCAAGGGACGCTCAGCGGCGCGCTGGAAAGCCGCCTTCCGTTCGCGCTTCATGAGTGTTCCCTGCTCCATGCCGGCTGGACGTATGACGTCGGCTCTCTGGCCCCCGGTGCCCGGTTCGATCCGGAGTCGGGGAAGGGGCCCCGGACGCTCGCTTCCGCCCTGACGCGGAGCGCTTCGGTCTACGACCGGACGCAGACGCAGGCGTGGCGCGTCGACAACACCGACATCGACCGGATCCTCGAGATCGCCGGTTTCCATGCCGCGGCAGGGGGGACGTCGTACACGTCACTCGAGGCCGGACGTCTGGGCCGCATCGATCTCTCCCCGGTTCTTCCCATCGATCGGGCGATCCTCGTCGGTCGTGGTCCGGCGGGGACGACGTGGTCGTGTGCGGCAGCGGCGGATGGGTCGGGGGGCGGAGCCGCCGCCGTGCCGATCGATGATTCTCCGGACCAAGCCACGGCCATGTGGCGGATCGTCATTCCGTTGGAAAAGCTCTCCGTCGAGAAACCCAGCCCATGATCGAGACCATCGACCTGACGAAGAAGTACGGGGATTTTTCCGCCCTGGAGTCGCTCAATCTCAAGCTCGAGCAGGGGGACCTGTTCGGGTTCATCGGCCCCAACGGCGCCGGGAAGACGACGACGATCCGGATCCTTGCGACACTCCTCTCGCCGACCTGGGGCGAGGCGTACGTCTGCGGCCATTCGATCTACACCCATCCCAGGGAGATCCGCCGCGCGATCGGCTACATGCCCGACATCTTCGGCGTGTATGACGACATGCGAGTGATCGAGTATCTGGAGTTCTTTGCCGCGGCCTACCGGATCGCCGGCCCGGAGCGTCGCCGCGTTGCCGAGCGATCGCTCGAATTGGTCGATCTGACCGTGAAGCGTGACGAGCTCGTCACCAGCCTGTCGCGCGGGATGACGCAGCGGCTGGGGCTGGCCCGCGTCCTCCTTCATGATCCGCAGGTCCTCCTCCTCGACGAGCCCGCCAGCGGTCTCGATCCGCGGGCGAGGATCGAGATGCGCGGGCTGCTCAAGCGGCTCCAGGGGCTCGGCAAGACGATCCTCGTCAGCAGTCACATCCTTCCCGAGCTCGCCGACATCTGCAATCGGGTCGGGATCATCGAGTACGGGCGGCTCCTCGCCTGCGGCGACGTCGGCGATCTCCTTGCGCAGGTGCGCGGCCGTCCCGTGATTCGGATCCGCGTGGCCGGCCCGCCGGAGCTGGCTGCGAAGGTGGTCGAGAAGAGCCCCGAAGCCGATCGGGTGGCGATCCGTGATGGCGAGGTGCTCGTGACCCTCGCCGCCGGCTGTGACGACCCGTCCCCGCTGGCGGCCCGGCTCGTCTCCGAGGGATTCCGCCTCCAGTCGATGCGGGAGTCGGAAGTGAATCTCGAGACGGCCTTTCTGGAGATCACGCGTGGCTCGCTCGGCCGCCCGAGCGAGGATCGCGACAAGGCTGCCGACAAGGCCCCGTGATGGCCACGGCGGCCCGACGGCAGCGGCCGTGTCGGGGCCCCACTGGCGCAGGAAGGATCGGCGCGGATTGGTAGACTCGTTCACGTCACGCGACCGGGGGACGCCAGGGACGGGGCACGTCATCGAAGAGGCTCAGAGGGAGGAAGAAGAGATGAATCGCCAGGGAGTCGGTCGTTCGCGATACCGCCGGGTTGCGGGGCAGGGGAGTGGAATCGGAGCGGCTATGGCAATCGTCGTCGCCGGCCTCTTCTCGAACGCCCCCGCTGTCGCCCAGCCGGGAGCTCCGGCGGCGAAGCGCCCTGCCGCCCAACCGCTGACGGCGCCGGGCGAGGCCCCCCTCGACACGCCGGAGGGAACGCTCGGCTACGCCCTTGGGCTCCGCATCGGCAGTCAGATCGCCGCCGACTTCCGCGCCCAAAAAGCGCCGTTCGATTTCGCGGCGCTGGCGCAGGGGCTCTCCGATGCGGTCAGCGGCACCCCGCCGCGTCTCCCCGACGAGCAACTCACGGCCGCACTCCAGGCCTTCGAGGCCCGGATGCAGAAGGAGAACGAGGCTTTCCGTCAGCAGATGGCGGAGAAGGGGAAGGCGAACCGGGCCAAGGCCGCCCAGTTTCTCGCCGCCAACAAGGGGAAGAAGGGGATCGTGACGCTCCCCAGCGGATTGCAGTACGAGGTGCTCAAAGGTGGGGAAGGCCCGAAGCCGAAGCCGACCGACGTCGTGGCGACCCACTACCGTGGTGTGCACCTCGATGGGAAGGAATTCGATGCCACTGATCCCGCCCAGGGGCCGATTCGGTTCCCGGTCGGGCAGGTGATACCCGGCTGGCAGGAAGCGCTTCCGCTCATGACGGTGGGGTCGAAGTGGCGGCTGTGGGTGCCGCCGGATCTCGGATACGGCGACGAAGGCTCGCCCCCCGTGATCGAACCGGGGGAGGCTCTCGTTTTTGAAATGGAACTGCTCGGCATCGAATCGGGATCGAAAGCGGCGAAGTGATGCGGGCGATGCGGGCCGGGGCTGACCGGGACGGGAGGGCGGCCATGAAGCGAGCAGCGGCGGGAGTGGTGTCGGTGATGGTGATGCTCGCGATGGTCGCGGCCGGTGCCGCGCCCCCTGATGCCACCGCCGAACGGATGCGGGGGCTGCGGGAGCGGATGGCCCTCGAGGACATCGCGGCCGGTGGCGTCACCGATCCCCGCGTGCTCGAGAGCCTGCGGACGACCCCTCGGCACGAGTTCGTCCCCCCGCCGCAGCGTCATCTCGCTTACGTCGACATGGCCCTGCCGATCGGTGAGAAGCAGACGATCTCCGGTCCGTTCGTCGTCGCCTACATGACCGAGCGGCTCGAGCCACGGCCCACCGATCGTGTCCTCGAGATCGGCACCGGCAGCGGCTACCAGGCGGCGGTGCTGTCGCCACTGGTGAAGACGGTCTACTCGATCGAGATCAACAAGCCGCTCGGCGAGAAGGCCGCGAGGATCCTCGCCAGGCTCGGCTACAAGAACGTCGTCACGAAGATCGGCGACGGCTTCCAGGGCTGGCCGGAGCATGCTCCGTTCGACAAGATCATCGTCACCTGTTCCCCCGAGGAGATTCCAAAACCGCTCGTCGAACAGTTGGCCGAAGGGGGACGGATGGTGATCCCGGTTGGCGAGCGGTACGACCAGATGCTCGTTCTGCTCACGAAACGTGACGGAGAGATGGTGCGCGAGTCGCTCGTGCCGAGCCTGTTCGTGCCGATGACCGGCGAGGCCGAGGAGGCGAGGGTCGTGCAGCCCGACGGGACGCGACCGGCGATTGGAAACGGCGGCTTCGAGGAGTTGCTCCCCGGGGCGGACGTCCCGACGGCGTGGTACTACGGTCGGCAGATGGAGTTGGTCGAGGCGCCCGATGCTCCCGAGGGGGGGCGATTTCTGCGGCTCGAGAATGCGGAGAAGGGGAGGCCGGCGCAGCTCTTCCAGGGGTTTGCCGTCGATGGCCGTGCGATCGGCCGGCTCGCTGTTGCCCTTGAGGTCCGCGGGGAGTCGATCCGGGAAGGCCACTCGCCGGAAGAACTGCCGGCGCTCGGTGTCCAGTTCTTCGACGAAAGACGGAGCCGGTCTTCACGGGCGATGCTGCCGGTGGGGAAGGGGACCTTTCCCTGGAGGCACGTGCAGGGCACGCTCACGGTTCCGGTCTGGGCCCGTGAGGCGATCGCGCTGGTGGGGATGCTCGGGAGCACCGGCAGACTCGAGGCGGATGATGTCCGGATCGAGGGGGTCGCCCGCTGAGGGGGAGACACCCCGTCGATCCCCGGCATGGCTCCCGCCAAGCGCCCCGGGACGGCTCCCTTTAAGCGCCCCGGGACGGCTCCCTCTTTGACGCCCCGGGATGACTCCCTCCGCGCGGGGCGTCCCGCGATTCCGGCCGGAAGGGGCCGCCGGGGAAGGGGCGAACGGGCTGAAAAGGGCTGCGGAGGTTCCTGCGTCCTCCGGAAGCAAGGGGGGATAGGTCGTCTGCGTCCCCTTTGTTGCCCTGCGCAGCCGCTACAATCCACCCAGACCCTGTCTTTCTGGTCGTCAAACACGACCTGTCTTTCCTAAGCTTCTTGCTTTGCCCAACCGGCAAATTATCTTTGCGACATGCGGTCGGTACGGCACTCGGTCAGCGGGTTCCGGGCGCGGGACGGTCCCTTCCAGTTCACTTTGCTTCACCTCACCATCCAACCATTCACCGGAGAGAGATCCTGATGTCGGTCCTTCGTCACAGCTGCAAGTTTGCAGGAATTGTCACGTTTCTCGCGGTTGCTGCGACGGCTTGCGATGTGCACGCCGGTTGGCACCACCGCTACAGTGCCTCCCATGGGTCGTCGGGCGGTTCGTCCGGCGGTTCCTCGGGTGGGTCGTCCGGTGGGAGCTCGGGTGGCTCCTACGGTGGGTCGTCGGGCGGTTCGTCCGGTGGCTACGGTGCCGGTGGGTCGTCGGGTGGTTCGTACGGCTCCCACGGGTCGTACGGCTCCTACGGTGGGTCGTCGGGCGGGTCGCACGGTGGCCTGTTCGCCCACCACGCCCAGAAGAAGGCGATGCGGTCCTACTACCGCCATGGCAGTTCGGGCGGGTCGACGGGGGGCAGCTCGGGTGGCGGCAGTTCGGGCGGCTCGTCGGGCGGTAGCTCGGGCGGTTCCTACGGTGGCAGCTCGGGCGGTAGCTCGGGTGGCTCCTACGGCGGCAGTTCGGGTGGCTCGTACGGCGGTGGCTCGTACGGCGGCTACTCCGCTCCGGCCTACTCCAGCGGCAGCGAGTACTCGACCGGCTACCCGGTTGAGACCAACCGGGTGATGGGCGATTCGTACTCCACCCCGGTCTACGGCACCCCGTCGTACGGCGGTGGCGAGATCATCGGCACGCCGTCGAGCACCACCGGTGCTGCGGTCGAGACGGTGCCGGCCGACGGTGCGATGCTCGTCGTCAACCTGCCTGCCGACGCCCAGGTGTTCGTCAACGGGGCCAAGACCGCAGCGACCGGCTCGCTCCGTCGCTATGTCTCCCGTGGTCTCGAGGCTGGCAAGGATTACGAGTTCGTCGTGAAGATGGTCGTGGATCGTGACGGCACCCCCAGCGAGCAGACCAAGTCGGTCACGCTCACCGCTGGCAACCGTTCGACCGTCACCTTCGACACCGCCGTCGCTGCTCCCAAGACCAGCCTGACCCTCCGCGTGCCCGCTGACGCCAAGGTCTGGCTTGCCGGCAACGAGACGGCGTCGAGCGGGGCTGTCCGTCTCTTCGAGACGACGACCCTCAAGGACGGCCAGGCTTGGAAGAACTACGAGATCAAGGTTGCCACTGTCGTCGACGGCAAGGAACAGGTGGTTTCGAAGACCATCGACCTCGTCGCCGGGAAGTCGGTGGAACTGGCGCTCGACCCCGCCCAGCGGACTGCCTCGGCCGACGCCCAGGTGTCGATCCGCTGACCGTCAGCCCCAGGCGACCGTCAGCCCCAGCAGCCGGTCTGGTTGAGATTCGCTCCCGCGCGGCCCGTGCCGCGCGGGAGCTTTTTTTTGCCGCCGCGGTTCCTCCGCAAGTCGCGGGGTAAAGGCGGCCGAAACGATTCCGATGGCCTCCCCGGAAAGGAAGTCTCCCGGGGGTGGTAGAGTGAATCTGGATCGATCGCCCCGACCCTGATGGACGTGCCGGTGGTCCGGCCGCTTTCTTTCGTGAACGCCCCCCCCTCCAGCCCTGTCGCCGCCACTGGCCCCCGCTGGACTCGCATCGGTCGGGCTGCCGCCACGGTGGCGATTCTCCTTTACTTAGCGCTGGTCATCGCACCTCCGCTGGCCGGGCCGGCACCGTCGAGCGCGCTGGCCACGCGGTTGATCCAACCGCTGCGGCCGTTGGTCGGAGCGCTCTATCTCGGCCACGGTTACCGGTTCTTCGCCCCCGACCCCGGACCGGGGCATGCGATCCGCTGGGTGATGCGGATGCCCGACGGGACGACTCGCTCAGGCTCGCTCCCCGACCCGGCTGTCGACCGACCACGCCTCCTCTACCACCGCAGGTTCATGATCGCCGAGAAGATCGCCGGGCTCGTTCCCACTGCCGACGCTCCCGCCGACGTCCGACGCGAGTCGAAGCCGCAGTGGCAGCCGCTGGTGATGGGGGTCGCCGGCCAGTTGATGCGGCGTCACGGCGGCGTCGAGGTCGAGTTGTCGATGGTCGAGTTCGATCTCCCTGCCCCCGAAGACGTGATCGCCGGACGCTCCGCTGCTGACATCGAGACGCCGTTGGGCGTCTATGCGTTCGCCTCCTCCGCGGAGCCGAGCCGATGAGTCGCCACGACCAGCGACCCCCGCAGCAGCGCGGCCCTTCGGAGCCTCGTTCTGTGGACGTGATCCCGGGGCCCTGGAACGCAGCCGAGTCAGCTTCCACTGCCGGATCGAGTGCGGCGGGGAAGGGGAGTACGGCGTTCACTGGCCAGCCGACAGGGCAGGGGGGGAGTGCCGAGCAGGGGTGGTTTGCCGCCTGGGGAGAGGCCTGGGATCGTTTCTGGTTCACCCCCGCCGACCCGATTCCCTTGGCGATCGTGCGGATGGTCGCCGGCACGCTCCTCACCTGGAGTTGTGCGGTGTGGCTGATGGACGTCGATGGGTTCTTCGGTCCGCACGGCTGGCTCCGCGACGGAGACGTGTGGCGGATGAACGACCAGCCGTGGCAGTGGAGTTGGTTCTTCGCCTTCTCCTCCCCCACGGCGGTCCGGGTGCTCGTCCTGATCACGCTCGTGGCGGCCGCTTGTCTCGCTGCCGGGCTTGCGACTCCGGTGGCGGCGTGGGTCGCGCTGATCGGATTCCTCGCGGCGGTCAACCGCACGCCGCTGACCGTTTTCGGCTTCGACGACGCCCTCGGCATGCTGTTGATTCCGGTGGCGATCGGCCCGTCCGGAGCGGTCCTTTCGCTCGACCGTCGCTTGGGGTTTGCGACCTCCGGCGACGAGCCTTCGGTGGCGGCCAACATCGCCCTGCGGCTTCTTCAGGTCCACCTCTGCGTTGTCTATTTCTTCTCCGGGATCGCCAAACTCCTCGGCGCGAGCTGGTGGGAGGGGACGGCGCTGTGGGGGGCTGCCGCCAACAGCCGCTACCGGACGCTCGACCTCACCTGGCTCGCGCGACATCCGTTGCTCGTCAACATGCTCACGCTCACGGCGGTCTACTGGGAGGTTTCCTACCCGGCGATCGTTTGGCCCCGGCTCACCCGTCGTCTGGCGATTGCCATGGGGATTTTCGTCCATCTCGGCATCGGCTTGGCGATGGGGATGAAGGAGTTTGCCCTGGCAATGATCGCCGCCAACCTCGCCTTCGTGCCGGCCACGACTTGGCGTTCGCTGTTGCTTCGCCTTCAGACCGGCTTGTCTCGACACTGATCTTTTTCTTCCGTTTCCTTCCTCTCATTCCGCGGCGCCAGCCCGGAACGCTTTCCATGATCGACACCATCGCAGTCGTTGGCGCCACCGGCGCCGTGGGCCGGATCATCGTCGAGTCGCTCCTCGCCCGGCAGTTCCCTGCCCGGCGGATCAAGCTCCTCGCCTCACCGCGAACGGCGGGCAAGCCGTTCGTCGTCGCGGGGGCGACGATGGATGTCGAGGTGCTCCGCCCGGAGTCGTTCGAGGGGGTGCAGATCGCGATCGGCAGCACGCCGGACGAAGTGGCCGCCGAGTTTGTCCCGTGGGCCGTGGAACGGGGCACCGTGGTGGTCGACGAGAGCGGCTATTTCCGGATGCGTCCCGACGTGCCGCTGGTGATTCCCGAGGTGAATCCCGGTGACATCGATCGGCACAAGGGACTGATCGCGAGCCCCAATTGCTCGACGACGCAGATGGTGATGGTGATGAAGCCGCTCCACGACGCGGCGCGGGTGAAGCGCGTCATCGTCAGCACCTACCAGGCGGTGAGTGGCGCCGGGCTGGCCGCGACCTCCGAGCTCCGCGACGCGACCGCCGCATGGCTGGAGGGCAGGGGAGAGGTGAAGTCGGTGTTCTCCCACCCCATTGCCGCCAACCTCATCCCGCAGATCGGCTCCCCCCGTCCTGGCGGGAGCACGAGCGAAGAACTGAAGATGGTCCACGAGACGCGGAAGATCCTCGGCGACGAATCGATCGGCGTCTGTGCGACCTGCATCCGCGTGCCCGTGGCCAACTGCCACAGCGAATCGATCCTCATCGAGACCGAGCGCAAGCTCTCCGCCGCCGAGGCCCGCCGGCTCCTCGAGAACGCGCCGGGAATCGTGGTCGTCGATGACTTGGATTCCAAGCTGTACCCGCTCCCGCGCGACTGTAGCGGACGCGACGAGGTGTTCGTGGGTCGGATCCGCGAGGATGACTCGAGCCCCTGCGGCATCGCGCTGTGGTGTGTCTCTGACAATCTGCGGAAGGGGGCTGCCACGAACGCCGTCCAGATCGCCGAACATCTGGCGGTGCGGATGGCCGCCCGGGGCGGGGTGCCGGTGCGTCCATGACGCGCACCATCCGCCTCACGCTGGGCTATGAAGGCACCCGTTTCTCGGGGTGGCAGGTCCAGCCCGGGCGGGCGACGGTGCAGGGGACCCTCGCCGAGGCGATCCGATCGGTGAGCGGTGAGGAGATCCTGCCCCGTGGCTCGAGCCGCACCGATGCCGGTGTGCACGCCATCGGGCAAGTGGTGTCGTTCGAGACCATGGCGCCGCACGAGGCCCGCACCTGGGTCCGTGCCCTCAATGCTCGGCTCCCCCCGGACATCACGGTCATCGATGGCGAGGAGGCCGCCCCCGGTTTCGATCCGATTTGGGGAGCGGTGAGCAAGGTCTACCGCTACCGGATCCACGACGCCCCGTGGCGGCCGGTGTTGTCCCGGCACCTCGTCTGGCGGTGGAAGTCCCGCCTCGACCTCGATGCCATGGCCGCTGCCGCGGTGGCGCTCGTCGGGGAGCATGATTTCACCAGTTTCGAGACGACGCCCTCCACCCGGCTCTCGAAAGTGCGCACAATCCACCGTCTCGATGTCTTCAGGCGCCGGGGAGGGGACGACCTTCCCGACGGCGAACTCTGGACCGAGGTGGAGGGGAATGGATTCCTCCACAACATGGTGCGGATCATTGTCGGGTCGCTGGTGATGATCGGATGCGGTCGCCGCGGTCCCGATTGGATGGCCGACGTGCTTGCCGCCAGGCATCGGCCGGCCGCCGGCCCCACGGCGCCTCCGCAGGGGCTCGTGCTCGTTTCCATCGCCATCGATCCCGCCCGCACCCGGCCCGCCGCTCCATCGGATCCGTCCTGACTGTCCGCCCCGTAACGACGCACCATGGCCAAACCTCCCGATCGGCTCGGTCCGCTCAATCTGCAGCAGCAACTCGGACTCGGCCGTCAGTGCCAGGTGTGGAGCGCCTTTGACACGAGCGAAGGGCGCCAGGTGGCGGTCAAGGTCTTGATGCCGGAGTTTGTCGCCGACAAATCGCAGCGCCGGCAACTCGAGCATGAACTCCGCGTCGGACAGGACCTCGTGCATCCCCATCTCATTCGTGTCCATCGGCTGGAGGTTCACCAGCGGATGCCCTGTCTCGTCATGGATTTGTTCCCCCATCCGAACCTCCGCCGCGGCATCACATCGGCGAGCGAGCGGGAGCGGACCATGCCCAAGGCGGTGAAGATTCTCATCGGCATCGCCGAAGGGCTCGGCTTCCTCCACGGCAAGGGCTGGGTGCACCGCGATGTGAAGCCGGCCAACGTTCTCGTCGCGTCCGATGGCGATGTGCGCGTCCTCGACTATGCCATCGCCGGAAAGCCTCCCGGCGCTTTGGCCAGGCTCCTGTGGACGAAGAAGCAGGCGCAAGGGACGCCGAGCTACATGGCCCCCGAGCAGATCCGCGGGCAGCCGTTCGATTTCCGGAGTGACATCTACTCCCTCGGCTGCCTCGCCTACGAGATGCTCGCCGGCACTCCGCCGTTCACCGGCGCCGACCAAAACGACCTCCTCGGCAAGCACATCTACGCCGCCGCGCCCCTCGTCGAGGCGGCAAATCGAAACGTCACCCCCGCGGCCTCCAAGCTCATCCGTCAGATGATGGCGAAGAAGCCTGCCGACCGGCCCGTCTCCATGGACGAGATCGTCCGGCAACTCAAGCAGCTGCGATTTTTCGAACGCGATCCCGGCCCCGGCTGAGTCACCGGCCTGATCGGCCGGGATACGCCTGCCGGCCCGACCGCGGGGCTCCGGCCGCCGTCCGATTCGAACCTCAACTTCGAATTGACTCCTGCCGCGCGGCCATGGGAAACTCCCGGGTCCGACCGCCCCATTTCCACACCAGCGCCCGGAGCGCCTCATGTCCCGCGGCTTGCACCGGCTTCCCCTCGAGAAGCCGATCTACGAGATCGAAGACCGGATCGCCGCTCTGGAGGCCGCGCCGCTCGGCGCCCTGCAGCAGGAGGAGCTCCGGCGGCTGAAGCGGGAACTCGTCGAGATCCAGAAGCGGGTTTTCAGCGGCCTTGATCCGTGGCAGACCGTCGAGGTGGCCCGTCATCCTGACCGGCCGAAGACGAGTGACTACCTGTCGCAGGTCTTCGACGAGTTCGTCGAGCTCCACGGCGACCGGGCCTTTGGCGACGATCCGGCGATGCTGACCGGGTTTGCGAAGCTCGACCGGCACAAGGTGCTCGTCGTCGGACACCAAAAAGGGAAAACGCTCGCCGAACGCCAGGCCTGCCATTTCGGCTGCGCCCATCCGGAAGGCTACCGCAAGGCGATGGGGAAGATGCGGCTGGCGGCGAAGTACGGCCTGCCGGTGATCTGCCTCATAGACACCCCCGGTGCCTATCCCGGGGTCGGCGCCGAGGAACGGGGCCAGGCCCAGGTGATCGCCGAGAGCATGTTCCTCATGGCGACCCTCCCGGTCCCGGTGGTGTGCGTCGTCATCGGCGAGGGTGGCTCCGGAGGGGCGCTGGGGATCGGCGTCGGCGACCGGGTGGCTGTCCTCGAGCATGCCTACTACAGCGTCATCAGTCCGGAGGGCTGCGCCGGGATTCTCTGGAAAGGCGCCGAGCACAAGGCCGAGGCGGCGCGGGCGCTGAAGATGCGATCGCACGATCTCCGGTCGCTCGGGGTCATCGACGCGGTCATCGAGGAGCCGCCCGGCGGCGCTCACCGCGATCCGCGGCAGATGGCCAGTCGAGTGAAGAACTACCTCGTGCGGACGCTCAAGGAACTGCTCGCCAGCCCGCCGGCAGCGCTCGTCGACGCCCGCTACGGGAAGTTCCGGGCGATGGGAAGGTTCCTCGAGGCCGATCAGGTTTCCGCCTGAAAAGCGACCTGATTCTCCCCTCTCCCCAACGTCCGATAATGTCTCTTATGTCCGATTCAGGGTCGCTTTTTCCCGGGGAAAACGCTCTTTTCCCCGCCGCGGCCCAGTCGTGGCCCAGTCGTGGCGAAGCTGTCCCCTGCTCCGGCCTCTCGCCCTCTGGTCGCGGTGGTGATGGCCGGCAGATCGAGGATCGAGGACCGTTTCTCGCGTGGCTCGCCGGGGCGATGATCAACGTACCGGGAGCGGTGACTGCGCGCCGACGGGGTAGCTTGCCGGCGCGGGGTTGCTGTACCGGCTGCCGGTCGGCCGAGGTGGTTCAGGAACGGGGGCCGGGGCGATCGGCTGAAACCCGGCCGGGAGCGCCGGGAGCGTCGGGACCGGAACCGGGGCCGACCTCGTGCCAGCCGGAGGGGCAAACCAGGCGCTGCCCGGCGGGAGGGCGCCCCCCGCCTGATGAACGACACCACTCCCCTGCTCCGATCCGGCCCAGGCCGCGGCCGAACTGACCCCGTCGATGAGCGTCTGCAGCGACAGCCCGCCGCCGGCCAATTGCCCGGCCGCCTGGCCGGCCGGCACTCCGAACGTTCCGCCCGGTGAGCCGGAGATCGGTCCGTCGGTGCTTCCCACTCCCGGCTGGGCGAACTGGCGTTCGAATTGGTCGACGAAGGGCTCAACGGTGTCGTGGATGTCCTTCGGGAGGTAGGTGTCGGCGCGGACGATGAGTTCGGCCACGAAGCGACCGCTGCGACTGGCGACGATCTGATGGCGGTAGTCGGGGGCGAGCGTGACGGCGAAGAAGGTGACGACGATGCACAACAGCGCCCCCTTCGCCAGGCCGAGGAGCAAACCGAGTTGGTGATCGAAGGCGGAAAGATGGATGGCGTTGATGAATCCCGAGACGAGCCGAAAGAGGATCCACACCGCCAGCGACGTGCCAACGTAGAGCGCCAGCATGGCGAGGAACCGGTTCCAAGGGGCCTGCTGCCCGAACAGGTGGGCGAACTGCGGGGCAAAGCGCAGGGCCACGAACGAACTGGCGACGATCCCGGCAATCCAGGCCAGTTGCCAGACCATCCCCTTGAAGTACCCGAGCAGGGCGGCGACGGCGAGGATGCCGATCATCACCAGGTCGTATCCCTCGACGGCCACGTCTGGTCTCCTCGTCTGCGGTGGGGGAGCGCGGTCAGTGCAGGACTTGGTCGACCAAGCCCGCGGGGGCGGGAGTGTAGAGATGGCATCGCGACCGTCGAAGGGCAGTTCGCAGGGGCCTCGACCTGATTTCCGGGAGTTTTCCGGAAACGGACGGGCAGGGGGGGCCGACGGGTTTTCCCGGCCCACCGACCGCCGGCAGCCCACCTGATCCAAAGCAGCCTGCCAGGATCGGGATCGGTTGCGGCCAAGACCTTGCGGGGCGTGGCGACTGCGGAGACTGGGAGGTAAGTAAGGCCTGGTTTGTCTGCGTGCCCTGGGGGCTTTCGGTTGCCTGGGTGTTTTTGGAAGTCCTGGTCCGGCAGCCCACGCTCGCTGGATCTCCCGTCATCCCCGCTGTTTTTCCTGTTTGTGTCCTTTTCCTGACTTCGCCGGTTGTGAGGGAAGGGCCTCCGCTTCCGAACCTGCCGTTGCCGGCCGACCTTGCCGCTCCGGCAGCGCTCGCCGCGCCGCCGGCTCGCGTTGACGGCGCGGGGAGAGCCCTGCCGACAACTGACAAGGATCTGTGCCCCGGAGGCAAGGATGCCCGAGGGAGCCGGAAGTCGCTGCGCCAACGAAGCGTGGGCGCGGTGGACGAGTTGTCGATTCGCCAGGGAGGGATGCGGTGCCCGGACTGCGCGTGCACATTACTGGGTCGGCCTTGGCCGGGGCGGCGTATGCCGCCGCGGTGTGGCAGATCGGTGGCATGCCCCCTTCGACCTGCATCCTCGGCGGCGTGCTCTGCGTGCTCGCGGGCATGCTGCCTGACCTCGACAGCGGTGAGGAGGACTCGCTCCGCGAGAGCGTCGGGTTTGCCGCCGCGGTTGTGCCGCTCCTCATGATCCACCGCCTTCAGCAAGCGGGGCTCTCCCTCGAGGCGATCGTGCTGGCCGGAGCCGGCCTCTATCTCGCCGTCCGGTACGGGGCGGCGTGGCTGGTGTCGAAGTACTCCGACCAGCGCGGCATGCTTCACAGCCTTCCTGCAGCGGCTGTCGCCGGTCAGGTGGCCTTCCTCTCCTTCAGTACCGAGGAGCCGCTCCACCGGTACTTCGTCGCCAGTTCCGTCGTGCTCGGATTCCTCGTCCATCTGATTCTCGACGAGATCTGGGCCGTCAAGGAGGGGCAGTTCGGCCCGAAGTTCAAGACATCGTTCGGCACCGCGATGAAGTTCTACGGCCCCGAGGCCTGGTCGAACCTCCTCAGCTATGTCTTGGTCGTGGCGCTCGGTGTCCTCTCGGCAACCGACGCGCACTGGAGCGAGAAGACGCTCCCGGCACGGCAATACGCGCGGCAGCAGATGGAGCAGGCCGCGCGGTCGATGCCATCGACCCCGGCGCCGTGGAACTACCGCCGCTGACGCCACAACGGCGGCCGTGAAGCCGCGGCCGCCGCGCACCTTGCCGAACGGCCGCGGTGAGGCGATTATGGTTGCTCGTCTGCCCCACAATCCCCGGTCCGCCCATGGTTTCCCCGTCGGTCGCGTTCCTTCCGATCGCCGGCATCGACTTCCGAGCCCTTGTCGTCGGCCTCGTCCTGACGACGGTTGCCTCCTACGTGGGGGGGGCGTCGGTGGCGTTTCTCCGCCTCGGCCACCGGCGAATGCAGGTGCTGTTGTCGTTCACCGGGGGGATCCTGCTCGGGGTCGCGTTTCTCCACCTCCTCCCCCACGCTACCCGGGCCTGCGGCGGGCGCGTCGAAGATGCCGCCCCGTGGGTGTTGGCCGGTTTCTTCCTCATGTTCCTTCTCGAGCGTGCCTTCCATGGCCATGCGCACCACGCCGCCGATCCGGAGCACGGGCCTGCCGGAGGCTGCGACCATGGGCCCCACGCCCCCCATCTGCCCGGAGCCCATGATCATCATCCCGTCGATGCCGGGCCGATCGGCCGGGGAGGGGCGAGCTGGTACGGCGCGTTTGCGGGGCTCGCGGTCCACAGTCTGGCCGACGGCGCCGCGCTGGCGGCCGCGATGGACATCCCGGCGGGGCGCGGCGGACTGTTGACCGGCGTCGCACCGCTGTTGGCGATCCTCCTCCACAAGCCGGTCGATGCCGGATTGATCGCCGCGCTGATGCTCAAGGCGGGGGCCTCACCCGGCCTGCGGCGGACGGTCAATCTCGCCCACGCCTGCCTTGTGCCACTCGGTGCGGTGATCTTCCTCGCCTGCCTGCGAGGCGCTGGCGGTGGCCGAGAGGAGTTCCTCGGGGCGGCGCTGGGATTGGCCGCAGGGGCGTTTGTCTGCATCGCCGCCGCCGACCTCCTCCCGGAGGTGGAGTTTCACAGCCACGACCGCCTGCTCCTCTCGGCGTCGCTGGCATTGGGGATCACCCTGGCGGCTGGGATCACCGTCGCCGAACGGGCCTTCCGGGTGCCGATGCGGGCCGTCCAGGCCGAGTTTCCCGCCGCCCCGTCGGCCGTGCCCTGACAGATCAGCCCTCGACGTCGAGACCACGGTCGCGGCGAATGACACGGACCTCGTCGAGGACCTCTTCGATGAGGGACTGCTGCCGGCGGATCCGCGGCAACTGGGACTGGAAGCACCAGGCGATCAGCGCCGCCAACGCCATGGCGCCGACGAGGTGTGGCGTCACCCAGTTCTGCGTTCCGGGGCGGCCGGTGGCGGGGTCGGCGGCCCCCCCGAGGGCCACGATCCCTACCACGGCGAGCATCCCGATCACCGACCAGGGAAACGCCGACCGCTTGATCGCCTTCGCCCGTTGGGTGAGCGCGGCAGAGAGGCCGTAGGTCTCCACCACCTCCCGGCACCAGCGGCCGGTGCCGATGAAATACGTGACCGCCATGCTGTTGACGAGCACCACCATGAGGGCCGCAAACACCCCAGAGAGGCGATGCACGGTGCCCCAGCGGAGGACGGCCCGATCGGTCTGGCCGTGGAGGTCGCCGATCCACAGTCCGAGCAGCGCCGTCGCCAGCATCAGGGCCACGGCAAACATCGCGGCACGGGAGTAGACACGTTCCATCGCCTGGGACGCTCCTCGGGAAGGGCATGGGTGTGGACAGCAGGACGAAACTATAGGCTGGTGGATCAGTCTCGACACGAGTCGACTGTTCCGGCCGCGGTGTGGGGCGTTTCTTCTCCCCGTCGGCCTTCCCCCATGCCGAGGCTTTTGCGTTGCCTGTCACCGGCCACTCCCCTGCCCTGCCTCCCCCCTGCCCTGCGCTCGTCTGCCTGACGTGCGGTGATCCGGCGGGGATCGGCCCCGAGGTCGTGCTCGGCGCGTGGAGCAGGACCACGGCCCATACCCGGGCCAGGCTCCGCGTGGTGGCTCGGGCCGAGCTTCTCCGCGACGTGCTGCAAGCCGTGCCGTCGCTGCCACGGTTGGCGGTGGAGCGGGTGGCGGCGGATGACCCGCGCCCCTCGACCGCCGAGACGGTGCTCGTCGTCGAGCCGGAGAACGCCGAAGAGGCCGTTCCCCGTGGCCGGATTTCCGCGGCCGGTGGTCGGGCGGCCGTGGGGGCGCTGGAGACGGCCTTTCGGCTCGTGCACAACGCCGGTCGCCGCGGAGCCCTCGTCACCGGGCCGCTCCACAAGGAAGCGCTCCACGCCGCGGGCCACGACGTCCCCGGGCACACCGAATGGCTGGCGCGGGCCTGCGGGCTCCCCGACGCCGCCGCCTCGATGATGCTCTGGCTCCCGCCAACCACGGATGGCTTGGTGCACGGTCCGCTCGGGGTTGTCCATGTCACGCTCCACGAGTCGCTCGCCACGGCGATCGAGCGGCTCTCCACCCCGGGGATCGTCGCCGCGGGGGAACGATTGGCTTCCCTCCTCGTGGCGCTCCTTGGACGGCGCCCGAGGATCGGGGTGGCAGCGCTCAATCCCCATGGGGGCGAGGGAGGGCTGTTCGGCGATGAGGAGACGCGGATCATCGCCCCGGCTGTCGCCGCGCTGCGCGCTGCCGGGATCGAGGCCGCAGGCCCCTTCCCCGCCGACACGCTCTTTCTCCGCGCCGCCCGCGGGGGCTTCGACGGGATCGTGGCGCAGTACCACGATCAGGGGCACATCCCGGTCAAGCTTCTCGGCATGCACCGGGCGGTGAACATCACGCTCGGTCTGCCGCTGGTGAGGACGAGCGTCGCCCACGGGACGGCGTTTGACATCGTCGGCCGCGGAGACGCCGATTCGACGAGCATGGAAGCGGCGATCGATGCCGCCGTCCGGCTCGTCGCGGCGGGATGGAGCGGCGCCGGCTGACCGGCCGTCATTGCCGCAGCGGCTGGACCTGCGGCAGGTAGGCGTCGGTGATGTCGGTCAGCCCCTCGGTGGCCGGCTTGTAGACGAACGCCGATACGTCGACCGGATCGCCGATGCGGACGTCGTACAACTCCATCATGGCCACCACCTGAAGCGCCGCCGGCGGGGCTGGACGCTTCCCCGGCACGGCGAGCCACTCGATCCGGCAGGGGAAGAGCTCTCGTTTGCTGATCGAGAGCCGAACGCTGTACGGCATGCCGTCGGGGAGTTCGTTCGGCGCGACCCCCGCCTCGCTCTTGATCGCCTCCGCCTTCTCCTTGACGATCCAGGCGAGCGTATCGCGATCCCAGGTCCCCTCGATGAGCCACACCGGAACGTCGTCGATCACCGCCGATGTGATCGACGCGAACCGGAAGTACTGGCGGAGCAGGCCGAGGTGCCGCTGGACGCCGCCGAGGTAGGCCGATTGATCCTGACGGTGGGAAATGCCGAGGGTCTCGAGCCGCTCGCGAATGCGGCGGACGTCGATCCGCTCCACCTGGGGTGGATTCTGGCCGATGCGGCGGAAGTTCCAGGCGAACAACCCGTCGCAGACGTCGAGAATCTCGAACTCCTCGTCGGTGGCGCTGAGCCGGTATTCGTACCGGTAGCGTTGATCCTCCCCCACCCCCGACTGGACGTAGCGCCCGCTTCCCTTGAGCACCTTGTCGTCGACCCGGACGAGGTGCCGGACGCGGGCTGAGACCGACGGCACCCGGGAAAGCCCGGCCAGGGCAGCGGCGACCACCCGCTCCGCCCGTCCGGCCTGTTCGGCCGCCGATTCGGGGGTGGCCGACGCGGAGGATGGGAGAGGAAGCGGGAGTGGGGAGGCAGCGGTAGCCGGGGAGTCCGGTGCCAACTCCGAGACCGTCTCGGCAGGGGCCGGAGTCGAACGCTGGTAGACGCTGCCCGCCGGCGGCTGGCCGGTTACCGAAACCCCCAGCGCAACCCACATTCCCAGGCTTCCTGGGATCGACATCCACACCGGCGCGCGGCGGCGGAATCCGGGGAATCTGCGGCGGGTGTCGGTCGGTGGGGTCGTCACGACTTTGAGGGTTTTGCCAAAGAATCCACCCCCGGAAGTCGAATCCATTGGGGCGGGTGGTGACTTCTGCCAGCGGTCCGGTAACGGATGCCGCAAAGGCGCGAGTGTACGGAAGCCCCCCCGGCCTGCCCACGGCGGATTCCCGCCGTGGCAGGACGTTCAGACACGACCAGCAGCGATCCGCACAGGGGCTTCCCCGACCGACCGGGACATGCGGCCAATCGTCCGCAGGCTAGAGGAGGTGATCCGATGGTGAAACGACATCTGCAGGGTTTCGTCGGCTTGTCGCTGGCAGCCTCGCTGACCGGCTGCCACATCCCGGCGAACTCCCCGTTCACCGGACTGGCCCAGATCCGTCCGGTTGCCACGCCGCACACAAACGTGCTCCCGCCGGCGGCGATGCTCCAGCATCCCGGCCCTGGCGTGGAGGGGCCTGGCCCCGGGGTGATCTCCCCGGTCGGCTATGAGGAAATGCTTGCCGCCAACGGCGTCGATGCCGGTGGGATGGGAGGGCCCGGCTACGGAATGAACCTCCCCGCTTCCCAGATCGGCTTCATCGGCCCCGACGGGATGCAAGTCCACTGGGATGTCAGCCAGTTCGGCGGCTTCGACTCCGAACCGCTGGTGACGCCCGGTCGCTACGACTTCGCC
>Ga0209188_1000209_pt1 | contig 64782 bp, 27 predicted proteins | sample C_130625_EF_Meta_FD_187307 | JGI IMG/M metagenome (GOLD analysis project Ga0209188, IMG submission 187307) | Freshwater microbial communities from Lake Croche, Canada to study carbon cycling - C_130625_EF_MetaG (SPAdes) (version 2) | ecosystem: Environmental > Aquatic > Freshwater > Lake...
TGTATCAATGAACACACGTTTATTCGTTGGCCGTGATAGTTCATTCAATGCAAATTTGTATGTAGCTGGCTCAACTACAAATAACGGAGATGTATCAATGAACTCACGCCTATTTTTAGGTCGTGAGGCATCTTTTAATACAAATATATCTGTGGGTGGCTCAACCAATATTAATGGTGATGTTTCTATGAATTCGCGTCTTTTTGTTTCTCGTGACACATCTTTAAATGCAAACTTATACGTAGGTGCAACTAGTACATTTAATGGAGATGTAACAACGACTACGCGCATTTTTGCAAACGGTGATATTTCATTAAATGGAAACTTATATGTTTCTGCATTGGCAATCAATAATAATGACGTTTCTATGAATTCGCGTTTGTTTGTACGCTCTGATGTTTCAATGGGTTCACGTTTATTTGTACGCTCAGATGTTTCTTTCAATACACGTTTATTTGTGGGTTCAGATATTTCATCAAATGGTCGTCTTGCTGTAGCACTAGATAGCTCATTCAATGCGAATGTTTACATTTACAATAATCTCAATGGAAACACAGTTAATGCCAAAATATTAAATATTACCAACAACTTATACTCAAATGGACAAACAAATTTGAAAGGTGATGTTTCATTAAATACTCGTCTTTATGTTGGAGGAGATACTTCATTAAATGCACGTCTTTTTTGCGCGGGTGACGTTTCTATGATAGGTAACGTCTTACTACCTACTCAATCAGCAAGTGATAGTTCAAATCGTGCTGCTACAACTGCATATGTAACTAATGCAATCAATACAACATTATCAGCAGGAACAGTCTATTATTATACACAGGATGTATCAGTAAATGCTCGTTTGTTTGTAACAAAGGATGTATCTATGGGTGCTCGTTTATTCCTTGGTTCAGACCTATCTGTGAATGGAAACTCAGTGTTCCAGGGATTATCAGTTTATAAATCAGATGTATCTTTAAATAATAGATTATTTGTATCTGGTGATATATCTTCTAATTCCCGTCTTTCATTAGCTGGTGATGCTTCCTTGAACCTGCGATTATTTGTTAGTGGTGATGCTTCATTTGCTAATAATTTAACTGTAAATAAAAATTTAACTGCAAATCTAGTTTCAGCAGCGACAACAAATTTTACTTTATTGACTGCTTCTACGGCAAATATTCTCGGAGATGTTTCATTAAATTCACGTTTGTTTGTTACAGGAGACGTTTCTATGATTGGTAACGTTCTCGTAGTAACTCAAGCTAGTTCAGATAATTCGCGTAAGGTCGCTTCGACAGCTTATGTACAAAATGCATTAGCTCAACAATTACAAATCGGAACTGTGTATTATTTTGGACAAGACGTCTCTATGTCATCGCGATTGATAGTGACCGGCGATGTATCTATGGGGTCACGTTTGTACTTGGGTTCAGATATCTCCGTAAATGGTCATACATCTATGGTAGACGCATCAATTGGTAGTCTAACTGTAACAAAAAAATTATGCACATTAAAGGATACTTCTATGAATGGTAATTTAATTATAGGAAAAGACCTTACCATAAATGGTAATTTAATTGTAAATTCTTATTCATCAAAGCAGGTCATTACGACAATTAGTTATGAGGTTATGTTGGCGCAGGATTTATCTCTTGGTGGAAACTTATTTATGACTGGTGATGCGTCGTTGAATTCGCGACTCTTTGTAGGCTCGGATTTGTCAGTAAATAGAAACGTATTTATAAATGGTGATTTGTCTATGAACGGAAACATTTATGCACAAACACAAGATTACAATGATAGTTCGAGTTTGGTTGCTACGACCTCATACGTGAATAATTTATTAAATGCTAATTATTATAGTGCAAGTGGTACAAATTCAACAATAACATCTTTCTTATCTGGTTACTACACACAGAGTCAAGTTGATACTACTCTTACAACATTTTATGCAAATTTAACATCACCCATATTCCAAGACACAGTCACGAGCACTGGAGACCTTTCGATTAACTCACGTTTATTTGTTTTTGAAGATAGTTCTCTTAACGGAAATTTGTTTGTAAATAAAGACTCTATACTAAATCGTGATGTCTCTATAAATTCACGCTTATTCGTCAGCAATGATACTTCATTAAATGCAAATTTATTTGTCAACCTTGATTCCATATTGAATGGTGATGTTTCGTTAAATTCACGCTTATTTGTATTGAATGATGTCTCGCTCAGTGCCAATTTATATATTAGTCAATCAACTGTTCAAAATGGAGATGTTTCTGCTAATTCACGCTTGTTTGTTGGAAAAGACGTTTCATTTAATTCTAATTTGTATGTAAACAAATCGACGGTGCAAAATGGTGATGTTTCGGCGAATTCGCGATTATTTGTTGGACAAGATGTTTCATTCAATTCTAATTTATATGTAAACAAAACAACAGTACAGAATGGTGATGTTTCAGCCAATTCACGCTTATTTGTTGGAGAAGATGTTTCATTGAACGCAAATTTATATGTGAACAAATCGACAGTACAAAATGGTGATGTTTCGGCAAATTCGCGATTATTTGTTGGACAAGATGTTTCATTGAATGCAAATTTATTTGTTAACAAATCGACGGTACAGAATGGTGATGTCTCAATGAATTCGCGATTATTTGTTGGGCAAGAGGTTTCATTAAATTCTAGTTTATATGTGAATCAATCAACAGTACAGAATGGTGATGTCTCGATGAATTCGCGATTATTTGTTGGGCAAGAGGCTTCATTCAAATCAAATTTATACGTAAATCAATCAACAATACAGAATGGTGATGTCTCGATGAATAGCCAATTATTTGTTGGACGCGATAGTTCATTCAATGCAAATTTATATGTAGATAAAATTTCGACTCTTAATGGTGACGTTTCAACAAATTCGAGACTTTTTGTTGGAAATGACGTTTCTTTAAATGCAAATTTATATGTTGCTTCATCATCTGTTCAAAATGGTTCGACAACAATGAACTCAACTTTATTTGTCAAAGGAGATACCTCAATGAATGGAAATTTGACTCTTGGTCGTGATTTGACTATTAATGGAAACTTATACATTCAGCAATATACAACAAAACAAACAATAACTACTGTTAATTATGCGTTATTACTTGCTGAGGATTTATCAGTAAATGGTAATTTGGCTATATCTTACGATGCCTCATTACAATCGCGTTTATTTGTTATTGGAGATACTTCACTCAACGCCAATTTATATGTGAACCAGCAGACCATCCAGAATGGTGATGTTAGCGCAAATTCACGTGTTTTTGTAGGTAAAGATGCTTCTTTTAATTCAAATATATTCGTCAAACAGACATCGACACTTAATGGAGATGCTTCTCTCAACTCACATCTTTTTGTTAATGATGATACTTCACTGAATGCAAACTTATATGTGAATAAATTAACAACTTTGAATGGTGATACTTCACTTAATGCCAATTTATTTGTTGGTCAAGACGCTTCATTTAATGAGAACGTATACGTAAATAAACAATTAGTTATTAATGGTGATATTTCATTAAATACACGTCTTTTTGTTGGCCAAGATGTTTCAATGACATCTAATTTATACGTGAACCAACAGACTATACTCAATGGTGATGTTTCTATCAATTCGCGCATATTTATTCAAAAAGATAGCTCATTTAATGCAAATATATACGTTGACAAATCTACTATTCTCAATGGTGATGTTTCGACAAATTCTAACTTATACGTGGGCAAAGACGTTTCGTTCCAGTCAAGGTTATTTGTGGTTGGTGATGTTTCACTTAATGGTAATGTTAGTGTAACCACTCAAGATATAAATGACAATTCGACCAAAGTAGCAACAACTGCATATGTTACTAACTTAATAAATCACGATTTAACTAATTACTATACAAGCGCACAAACCACATCCTCCATCAATTCTTTCTTGGCTAATTATTATACAACTACACATATAGACCAAAACTTTTATACAGCTGCTATAATCGATACATCAATTAACAATAATTATTACAATAAAGAAACTATTGATTTAAGTATTAATAATAATTTGGCGAATTATGCTAAGGTTCAGGCACCAACTTTTAATGGTCAGGCGACATTCAATGGACTTCAAGTAAATAACACAGATGTCTCAATGAACGGTAATCTTTTTGTGGGATTGGACGTATCAGTAAATGGTAATCTCTTTAGTGCACTCGATACTTCATTAAACGGAAATTTATTTTTGGGCGCCGATGCGTCTATGAACGGAAATGTTTCTATTGGTAAAGATTTACAAATAACTGGTAATTTGACAGTAAGCCAATATAGAACAAAACAAACCATTACAACATTGAATTATCAGATGATGGTTGCTGAGGATTTGTCTTTAAGCGGACGCCTTTTTGTAACAGGAGATACTTCTCTTAATGGTAAATTATTTGTTTCGTCCATGATTGTGGAAGGTGGCGATTTATCATCAAATAATAAATTATTTGTGGGTAAAGATGTTTCAATGAATAGTAAGCTATTTGTTAATTTGGATGCATCAATGAATGGTAATTTGACCGTTGGAACAAATATAACAATTGGAGGTGCTATCAATGCACCAGGACTTTCACTTGGAACTTTAAATACTAAATATAATACTGTCTTAGGTAGTGGTGCGGCAACAGGACTAAGCACGGGCTCAAATAATACTATCATAGGATACCAATCGGGAGTTGCACTAATCTCAGGTTCCAATAGTACTATGTTGGGTTATGGTGCGACGCCAACTAGTAATTCGGCTTCTAATGAAATTACATTAGGTAATAGCGCTATTTCAAAACTTCGTTGTAATGCAACTACCATAACATCATTATCTGATATGCGTGATAAAACAAATATAGAACCTATTCCTGCCGGTCTTGATTTTATTAGTCAATTGAATCCCGTGAAATTTACGTGGGCGACCCGTGATGGCTCTAAGACAGGCCAAAATGAATTTGGTTTTATAGCGCAAGAATTGTTAACTGCACAAGAATCGAGCGGACTAACTTATCCGCACTTAGTCTCTAATGAGAACCCAGATAGATTAGAGGCATCTTATGCTACGTTAATACCCGCTCTAGTAAAATCAATCCAAGAATTAAAGGATTTGGTAATGGACCAACGCAATGAAATAAATGCATTAAAAGAGCAATTACTATAAATGTGTTTAGAACCATTTCGGTAAATAAAAAGTAAAAAATATCTATTGTTTTTATAATAGATATTCGAAATGAGTAATTGGTTGGACCTGTCTAATGTATCCAATATTTTGAGACAGACATATGTAAACGGTTTTTTAGATGCCTCTGGACCAATTATTGGACGAAATGACGTATCGTTTAATCAAAAATTGTTTGTTAGTAAAGACGTATCATTAAATTCGCGTTTATTTGTGGGACAAGATGCATCTTTCAATAATAACATCTTTGTAAAAGATTATGTTTTTTCGTCAACACCAGTATCTTCAGATAACTCTAATAAATTAGCAACTACTGCATATGTACAAGATAAATTGTCGGTCTTGTCGAATAGTGCTTCTTTCGTAGGAGATGTTACTTTATTTAATCGCCTTTTTGCTTATGGTGATGTTTCAATGGGTGGTAACCTTTTTGCGTTAAAGAATACAATTTTGGGCGGAGATGTTTCGATGAATACGCGACTTTATGTGCAAAATGATGCGTCGTTGAATGCTAATTTATTTGTTGGGCGTGATACTTCGTTAAATTTGCGACTTTATGTTGGGGGAGACGTTTCGTTTGGTTCTCGATTATTTGTTAGTGGCGATGTTTCACTTAATCAACGATTATATGTTGGACAGGATGTTTCACTTGGTTCTCGACTTTTTGTTGGTGGGGATGTTTCCTTCAATCAACGTTTATATGTTGGTCAGGATGTATCTTTGGGTTCTCGACTTTTTGTTAGTGGTGATGTTTCATTAAACCAGCGTTTATATGTTGGTCAGGACGTTTCACTTGGTTCTCGACTTTTTGCTGCTGGTGATGTTTCATTAAACCAGCGATTATACGTGGGTCAGGATGTATCTTTGGGTTCTAGACTTTTTGTAAGTGGTGATGTTTCTCTTAATCAACGATTATATGTTGGTCAGGACGTTTCTCTTGGTTCTCGTCTATTTGTTACAAATGATGTTTCACTTAATCAACGATTATATGTCGGTCAAGATGTTTCGCTCGGTTCACGTCTTTTTGTTACAAATGATGTTTCACTTAATCAACGATTATACGTGGGAGCAGATACTTCCCTCAATGGGTCTTTATTTGTAAATTTGAGAACTATACAAGGTGGTGATTTGTCTGCGAATTCGCGTCTTTTTGTTGGTAAAGATGTCTCTATGGGCGGTAACCTTTTTATAAATCAAAACACCATTCAGAGTGGTGATGTTTCGGCCAACTCGCGACTTTATTTGGGTTCTGATTTATCAATGGGTGGAAATTTATTTGTAAATTCGAGAACGGTTCAGGGAGGAGACGTCTCAATGAATTCGCGTTTATTTTTATCGAATGATGCATCGTTAGGTGGACGCCTTTATGTGGTAGGTGACGTTTCCTTAAATGGTAATGTTTTTGTTACAACACAGACAGCAACAGATAATTCGACTAAAGTAGCAACTACGCAATATGTAACGACAGCACTTAGTGCATTCAGTGGAGCGTATGCTACATTTCGCGGGGATGTTTCAATTAATAATCGGCTTTATGTAGGGTCGGATGTATCTTTCAACGGTAATGTATCTATTCCTTCTTCCGCGCCAAACAATCAGCTCTCCACAACTCAAACTTGGTCAACTGTTACAGGAACAAATTTACCTGCAACAGGCGGATATACAGGCGTAGCAGTTTCGTTGAATGGTCAATATATTTTAATTTGCGCGCAATATGAGAATGTTTATCTTTCAACGAATTCGGGTGCTTCGTGGACAATTGGCCCAACAGGACTTACTTCGGGTATAGCTTATGAAAATGTAAAAATGTCTTCCACTGGTCAATATATGATTGTTTCAGTAACCGCAGCAACTGGTTATGTATATTTATCAACAAATTATGGAGCCACCTTTACAACGTGTTACAGTGCTAGTGGAACATCACCCTATGCGATAGATATGACTCCCGATGGACAATATATTTTAATCGGTGGTCAAGCGATTCAACCCCTATTGTCCACAAATTTTGGTTCTACGTTTACTACAATAACATCTATACCAATAACAAACGCCTGGAATACAGGAGGAGGAAGTGGATATTTGAAATCTACTGCAATTTCTTCCAATAAACAGTACATGATTGTCTCCGGAGGTAACAGTACACTTTATTTATCTTCAAATTCTGGTAGTACGTGGTCCTCAATAAGTGGTCTTTCTAGTTCATTATGGACTAGCGCCTCCATATCATCAACGGGTCAGTACATGTTGGTTGGAAGCTCTTCGGGCGGTGCATATTATTCGATAAATTATGGCTCAACATGGACATCGGCAAGCAATATACCAAACGGGTTTTGGTCATGTTGTTACGTATCATCAACTGGACAATATATGTTAATTGGTGGAAGACCAGGTCCTATGTATTTATCTACAAATTATGGAACCTCATTTTCGGCCTATACAAATTTACCAAGTGATAATTATAATGGTATAGCCGTTAGCCCTAATTTAACTTACTTTTATGCAGTTGCGATTTCGTCTGTTGTTTATGGCTCCGTAATTTTGTCTGGTAAAAACACTCAACTTAGCGTATTTGTGCCCTCTGTTTTTGGTAACACAATAACTGCGAATTCGACGGTAAATATAGTTGGAGATGTTTCCATAAACTCACGTTTATTTTTAAGTTCCGACGCATCATTCGGTGGGTCCTTATTTGTAAATTCGAGAACAATACAGGTTGGAGATGTATCCATGAATTCACGTCTTTTCATCGGTTCAGATGTTTCCATGGCTACGCGTCTTTTTATAGGCGGAGACCTATCGGTAAATGGTAACGTAAATATTAATGGCCTAGTAACTGTACCAACTCCAAGCGCGGGTGATAATTCACAGAAAGCTGCGACTACAGCATACGTAACAACAGCACTAAGTGCATTTAGTGGAGCTAGCGCAAAATTCGGAGGCGATGTTTCTATCAATAACCGTTTGTATGTGGGCAGCGATGCGTCGTTTGGGTCACGCATATTTGCGGTGGGTGATGTTTCGTTTAATTCGCGGTTTTATGTTGGCTCGGATGTTTCGTTTGGCGGTAATATTTATTCTACTAACATTCAAAGCAACACAATCGCGCAATCTATTATTTGGACTACAATAAACCCTTCAACTGTAACTTGGAATTCTTATGCGTTTTCAAGTGGAAAAGCATTATCTGGTTCATCTACAGGTCAATATTTGATTGCTGGTTCGGGTGCAAGTAATGGTGCTTGGTATTCATCAAATTATGGACAAACATGGACCCAATCAAATATCACAACAGGAAGTGTATCCGGTTCAGCATTGTCTTTAAATAGTGCAAATGCACTTATTGTTATAGGTGGTGCGATTTATTATTCCTCAGATTTTGGTCATACATGGATAGTTTCAAATATAACTAGCAATTGTCTTTACTGTACAAATTCATCAGACGGTAAATATTGCGTAGTGACCAGCGGTTTTCAATATACGTTGTATTCTTCAGATTATGGTCATACATTTAATCAATCTAGTAGTTTTACGTCACCAACGACTGGGTCAGCATGTCGTATGTCCGCGGATGGTAAATACGCTATAATTACCTACGGCAATTCCAATGGAATAGCATATTCGTCTGATTATGGACATACATGGACAACATCAGTTAGTTTTAATACAAATGCTTTTGCTGCTTTAAATATAGGAGGAATATCCATGTCTAGCTCAGGGCAGTATGCTGTTGCTAGCTTAGATTCTAATAATGACCATAATTTTATTTATTCAACTAATTACGGCGTAACATGGTCAGCATCACTTGCTCCTAGCGGAGCAGGATTTTATAACTCTGTCTGGTCGTCCTCATCTGGACAATATGTCATAGCAAGTAATGGATTCGGTTCTGGTTATGGATACATATCGTATTCTTCGGATTATGGTCGTAATATGACGGCAACATCATATACCGGCTCAAGTATTTTTTTATCTAATGACGGTACATTTTCAGCATATTTTGATAATCAAGGAACCTTTTTAAAAACCGCCAATTTCCCCATATCATATTTTCAATCACCAGGCACCACAACTATCAGTGGCTTATTAAATACTATTTCGGACGTGTCATTAAATAATCGTTTGTTTTTAGGTTCAGATGCTCAGTTAAATGGTAATCTCACGGTAAATTCGAGAACTATACTGTTAGGAGATTTGTCCGCATCTTCGCGTTTATTTGTGGGTTCTGATGCGTCGATGGGTTCACGATTATTTGTATCAAATGACGTTTCATTAAATCAACGTTTATATGTTGGTTCGGATGTTTCCATAAACGGTAATTTGTATATCGCACAACGGTCGATTCAATCTGGTGACGTATCTATGAATGCACGTCTATATGTGGGTTCAGATGTTTCAATGGCTGGTAACGTTTATATAGGTAAAGACCTGACGTTAAACGGTAATTTGACTGTACGCCAGTATAATGTTTCACAAACTATCACGACAGTAAGCTATCAGTTGATGGTGGCAGAGGATTTATCAGTAAACGGACGATTATTTTTATCAAATGACGCGTCGATAAATCAGCGATTATATGTTGGTCAAGATACTTACATAGGAACTCGGCTTTTCGTAAAAGGTGATGTTTCATTAAATGGTAATGTTAATATACCAGCGGCTAGCCCACCACTGGTCGGTATTTCGCAAACATGGAATCTCGTAGGCGGAACAAATTTACCGACTACTACACGCAATTACTGTGGCGTGGCTGTTTCCGATAATGGTCAATATATATTGTTAGCAGATGAGTCAGGTCAGGTCTGTGTTTCTACAAATAGCGGAACAACTTGGACAATTAATCCATCAAGTCTTCCTTCTGGTTTATATGAAAATGCTAAGATGTCTACAAGTGGCCAATATATGATAGTTACTAATCTCTCTAATATTTATTTATCTACGAATTTTGGTTCTACATTTGCATCCTGTCTAACTTGTTTTGCTTATGCTATTGATATAAGTCCAACAGGTCAATATATTTTAGTGAACTGCAAAGATTCTCAATCTTATTTATCAAGTAATTACGGAACAAGTTTTACTCAAATAACTTCCGTTCCCGTGCTTACACAGTACGCTTTAAAAACTTCTTCTATTTCCGGAAACACACAATACATGACGATAGCTGGAAGTGCAGGACAAATTTATATTTCTTCCAACACAGGTAGCACTTGGACAGCCGTTACTTTAATACCAACAAATATAGAATGGCATACAATTAATTTGTCTAATACGGGACAATATATGATAGCAGGAGGTGGCGGAAATGTCTACGTGTCTAATAACTATGGTTCTACCTGGACAACCAATCCAACTGGTTTACCTACAAACTCACCAAATTGGACATGTTCTTATGTTTCACCTACAGGCCAATATATGTTAATAGCTGGTCGTCCAACGTTTATGTATTTATCCACCAATTATGGTGTTTCGTTTACCGCTTATACCAACTTATTGAGCGGTGGTTACAATGGTATAGCCGTATCGACAAATTTAAATTATTTTTATACATGCCAGTATGGCGGCTATGTGTATAATTCTATTGTACCTTCAACTAACACACAATTTATTGTGGGCGCTCCAGCAAATTTTTACGGTATCACAAATTTTATCGCGGATAGTTCATTCAATGGTAATGTTTATGTAACTACCCAAGTAACTAGTGATAATTCAAACAAGGTTGCTACGACAGCATATGTAAAAACGGCGCTTACAGCATTCACTGGCGCCACAGCTACATTCAGTGGTGATGTATCAATAAATAATCGTCTTTATGTGGGCTCAGATGCTTCATTAAACAGTAATCTTTTCGTCAACAAATTAACTATACAGAATGGCGACGCCTCTATGAATAACCGTCTTTTTGTCGGGGCTGATGTATCCTTTGGTTCTCGTTTATTCGTTGTTTCAGATACATCAATCAATCAACGTCTTTTTGTTGGACAAGATACTTCATTAAATGGTAACCTTTTTATTAGTAAAATCACAATACAAGGCGGAGACTTGAGTGCAAATTCTCGTCTATTTTTATTAAATGACGCATCATTCGGTGGACGTTTATTTGTGAGAGGCGATGTATCCTTAAATGGGAACGTATTTGTAACAACACAAACAACTGGTGATAACACAACACGTGTGGCCACAACAGCATTTGTAACAAGTGCATTAAGTGCGCTCACTGGTGCGGCAGCATCATTTGGTGGTGATGTTTCCATTAATTATCGTCTATACGTTGGTGCAGATGCTTCATTAAATGGTCGTCTTTTTGCAGCAGGTGATGTATCATTTAATCAGCGTTTATATGTAGGCGCCGATGTATCACTAGGTGGTAATTTATCAGTGGCGAATGTTTTTAAACCCACCGTAATTAGTGAGCCTTTTGTAACCAGTACCACAACATCGTCTACATATACATTTAACTATGGTCAGGGCTCAATATTTTATATTACAAGTCCTCCGACGACCAATTTCACCATAAATTTTACAAATGTTCCTACCGATATAAGTCGTACGTACTTAGCGACATTGATTTTGACGAGCACGTTTAATAAAACATTTTGTAATTCACTTCAAATCAATGGAAACACAGCCATTAGTCCAACCTTTGCAAACGGTCAACCCCTAGCTTCCCAGTTAGGCTCTATGAATACACAATCAATTATTATTCAACGCGTAACTGTTGGTGATGTATCATCTAACGTAAACGTTTTTACATCAATCACACCATACATAACAGGAACAAATAATAACTTTTTGGTAGCATATAGTGATGCGTCGTTCGGCGGCCGACTTTATTTGGCGTCCGATGCTTCGATACAAGGTAATTTTTATGTTGGTCAGACTAGTATTTTTGGTTCTGATGTCTCTATGGCGAGTAGACTATTTGTTGGGTCAGATACGTCAATAAATCAACGCTTATTTGTCGGTGGAGACGTTTCTATGAGTGGTCGTCTTTTTACAGTGGGAGATACATCACACAATGCGCGTCTTTATGTGGGTTCGGATGCTTCTTTTGGTGGAAATTTTTATGTAGCGGGAAGAACAATAAAGGTTGGCGATATTAGTGCGAATATGCGTCTATTTGTAGGTGGAGATACTTCATTAAACGGTAATGTTTATATAGATAAAGATTTGACTCTGAATGGTAATTTATATGTAAAAGCCTACACCACTAAACAAATGATTACTGAGCTCAGTTATCAATTAATCATTGCCGAGGATATATCCGTGAATGGACGCCTATTTTTATCGAATGATGCGTCCATTAATGGTAGACTTTTTGTGGGTGCGGATGCATCACTTGGTTCTCGTTTATTTGTTGTAGGTGACGTTTCATTGAACAGTCGTCTTTACGTAGGCTCGGACGTTTCATTTAATGGAAATGTATCTATTCAATCTGGTATAGCTACACAATTCAATGTTTCTGCACCATCTGTCTTTGGTGGTAATATTACAGCCAATTCAACAGTATTAATAAAAGGCGATATTTCTGCTAATTCTCGTTTATACATCGGCTCGGATATATCAGTAAATGGTAATCTTTTCATCAGTAAATTAACTATTCAGAACGGAGACTTGAGTGTGAATAACCGTCTTTTTGTTGGGGCAGACGTGTCCTTTGGTTCTCGTCTATTTGTTGTTTCAGATATTTCGACCAACCAGCGCTTATTTGTTGGTCAAGATACATCTCTCAATGGTAGTCTATTTGTCAATAAATCAACTATTCAGGTAGGCGATGTATCTATGAATTCGCGTCTTTTTGTTGGTTCAGACGTCTCAATGGCTACACGTCTTTTTATAGGCGGTGATTTATCTGTAAATGGTAATGTAAATGTAAATGGGCTTTTGACTGTACCAACGCCATTAGCAACAGATAATTCGCAAAAGGTTGCCACAACAGCTTACGTAAAAACTGCACTAACAGCACTCACTGGTGCATCCGCCACATTTGGTGGTGACGTTTCTATCAATTATCGTTTATACGTAGGTACGGACGCGTCTCTTAACGGTCGTCTCTTTGTAAATAACGACGTATCATTTAATCAGCGTTTATATGTAGGCGCGGATGTATCACTAGGCGGTAATTTATCCGTCGCGAATATTTTTAAGCCAACCGTTATTAGTGAACCATTTTTGACCAGTACGGCGACCTCGTCTACATATACGTTTAATTATGGTCAAGGGTCGATTTTCTATATTACTAGTCCACCCACCACTAATTTCACCGTTAATTTTACGAATGTTCCTATTGATATCAGCCGTACTTATTTGGCTACATTAATTTTGACCAGTACAATTAATAAAACATTTTGTAATTCTATACAAATCAACGGAAACACTGCGATTAGTCCAAGCTTCGCAAATGGTCAGCCTCTCGCATCAACACTTGGTTCTATGAATACACAGTCTATTATTATTCAGCGTGTAACGACGGGCGATATTAATACAAATATGAATGTTTTTACATCAATAACTCCTTATTTAACTGGAACCAATAATAACTTTTTGGTAGCATATAGTGATGCGTCATTTGGTGGTCGTCTTTATTTAACATCTGACGCTTCATTACAAGGTAATTTTTATGTTAGTCAGACGAGTATTTTTGGAGGCGATGTTTCAATAAATCAGCGTTTATTTGTGGGAGGCGATGTTTCTATGAATCAGCGTTTATTTGTTGGAGGTGATGTTTCAATGAGTGGACGTCTTTTTACAATCGGCGACACATCACATAATGCGCGTCTTTTTGTAGGAGGTGATGCTTCATTTGGTTCAAATTTATTTGTAAATTCAAGAACTACAGTCAGTGGAGACATATCAGCAAACTCACGTCTTTTTGTAGGAGGTGATGCTTCATTTGGTTCAAATTTATTTGTGAATTCGAGAACTATATTCGGTGGAGACATATCAGCAAATGCGCGTCTATATGTTGGTTCTGATAGTTCATTTGGTGGTCGCCTTTATGTGGTAGGCGACGTTTCCTTAAATGGTAATGTATTTGTTAGTACTCAGGCGCAAAGTGATAATTCTACAAAGGCCGCTACAACGGCATACGTAAAAACAGCATTAAGCGCATTAACAGGAGCCAGCGCAACATTTTCTGGTGATGTTTCTATAAATAATCGTTTATATGTAGGTCAAGATGCCTCAATTAATGGTAATCTTTATATAGCAAAAACGGCGATAGGAAATGGTGACGTGTCATTAAATCAACGTTTATTTGTTGCTGCGGATTCTTCATTAAATGGAAATCTTTTCGTATCTTCTATATTTAAAACCACCAACACCACAGCTATAACCACATTTGATTTCTCTAATAATTATGGAACGACATGGACACAACGTGCAACATCATTAGCATGGACTTCAATAAGTTCTAGTCAATCAGGTCAATATCAAGCTGCTGGTGTATCAACGGGCTTTATATTTGTATCAGCTGATTATGGTGTAACATGGACACAGTACGCGACATCCCAAAAATGGATATCAATTTCAGTAAATCAAACGGGTCAATATATGACCGCTGCAGTTCAAGCCGGATATATTTGGACGTCATCAAATTTTGGTCAAACTTGGACGCAACAGAATACATCTAGTGCGCGTAATTGGCAATGTGTATCAATTTCATCTACAGGTCAGTATCAATGCGCCACGGAAAATGGTGGTTATATTTATACAGCTACGGATTTTGGTGTAACATGGAATCAGCAAGCCATTTCGATTGGAAGTTCATTATGGGGATTCATATCAATAAGTGGAAATGGTAACTATTTAGTCGCGGGTATATTAGCAGCAGGTTATCTATATGTTTCTTCAAATGGAGGGACAACATGGACTGCTGCAGTAAGTGATACAAATCGTAATTGGTATGCTGTAGGAATATCTAACAATGGTCAATATCAAACAGCTTGTGTAAATAATGGAGGAATTTATACTTCTTCAAACTACGGCTCAACTTGGGCTCTAAATGGTTCGGCACCATCTGCGCGTTGGACCGGAGGACTTGGTATATCAAGTACGGGTCAATATCAGGTAGCAGCTGTAAATCCCGGATATGTATATATTTCAACAAATTATGGTTCAACATGGTCTCAATTAGCTAATTCATTAAGCAGAAGTTGGTCAGCAGTCACAATGTCACAAAACGGTGCGTATTTAAGCGGCACAGTATCTAGCGGTTATATTTATACTTCTACAGCACCAACAATTATTTTGAGTCCGGCGTATAATGTATTTAACGCATTAAGCGATGTTTCGTTAAATCAACGTCTTTATGTTGGTTCTGATGTATCTATGGGTGGAAATTTGACTTTAACAAACGGAAACTTAAACACGACAAATATTTCTGTTTCGGGAATAGTTTTCCAATTTTAGTGCGTTAAATTATTATCTTTCAAAAAATAATAATTTTTGGCCATTTAGACAATTCGTTTATTTTATTACAAAAATATTAAATATCGCTAGAAATATATAACCATGTCTCAACGCGTTTGGTTTGATGCCTCGAGCAGTTCGAACAAATTTCGTCAGACTTATGTCAATGGGTTTTTAGATATTAGCGGTGGAAGCGTTTTCTTACGTGCTGATAATTCGTTTAACTTTTATAGTCAAGCTGATGGTAGAACATCTACCCGCCCCCGTCTCGCAATTAGTGCTAATAGCATACGTGTCGTAGACCCCACAAATTCCTCCAATTTAATCGATGTCCCCACCTCGACAATTGGTTATCTTTCTACATTAACTGAAAATATCCAGAATGCTATCACTAACGTTCGTAACACTGTAACTAATGTTAGTGGATTATCTACTCAGAGTGCCTATGTTACAAATGATTTAAGCGTAAATGGTCGCCTTTTTTTAACTGGAGATTTGTCCATTAACTCTCGTTTATCACTTGCTTCTACTGCTCGCGTCGGTGGCTCATTATCGGTTGTTGGTGACGCATCAATTAATAGTCGTCTTTTTGTTACAAGCGACATGTCCCTTAATGCCAACTTATTTGTAAATCTGTCTTCGGTACTGAATGGCGATGCTTTCTTGAACGCTCGTCTCTTTTTAGCTGGTGATGCATCATTAAATTCACGTTTATCAATTGGTTCAGACGCGTCTTTTGGTGGACGCATCACAGTTGCTGGAATTAGTAATTTAATCGGTGATGTTAGCGCGAATGGTCGTTTGGCTGTCGGTGGTACTACAACAATTGGTGGTCGTATTTTAACAGCAGGTGATGCTTCTTTAAACTCCCGCTTATTTGTTGGCGCTGATGCTTCTCTAGGTGGTCGTTTATTTGCAGCAGGCGATGTTTCTCTTAACTCACGCTTAAGCGTTGTTTCCGATACTAATGTAGGAGGAAATTTCGCAGTTGCCGGTACTACCGCACTCGCACAGGGTTTGTCTGTTGGTCAAAACACTACTATTGGTGGAACATTGGGCGTAACTGGTCAAACAAATTTAGCTGTAGTAGCTGTCACTGGAACATTCACTGCTCCTACACCAGCGCCTGGTAATAACTCGACTCTTGTCGCTACAACAGCTTACGTTCAGAATGCTGTTTCTAATTTGACCGCCTCCACCGCTGGTTTTACTGGAGATATTTCAGTAAACAACCGCTTATTTTTAGGTTCTGATGCATCTTTAAATGGAAATGTTTACATAGGTAAAGATTTAACAGTAAACGGTAATCTTGTTGTTCGCAGTTATACAACAAGACAAACTGTTACTGAGTTATCTTACCAGCTTATTGTAGCTGAGGATTTGTCATTGAATGGTCGTCTTTTCATGACGGGTGATGCGTCTATCAATGACCGTTTAATTGTTGGTAATGATGTATCATTCAATGCAAATTTAAGCGTTGGTGGTAATGTTACATTAAAGGGTGTTTCGACTACTCTTACTCCACTAAATTCTGACAATTCTACGCGTATTGCGACTACCGCTTATGTCCAAAACCAGAGCTATGCCACTACTAGTCAATTGAGCAGTAATGTAACCACACTTAATAACACCATTACAAGTAACTACAATACATTAAGTAATGCTATTAGCACTCAAGGTAATACGTTTACTAATACTTTTATTAACTATACTACCAGTACTGATTTACAAAACACTTATGCTCCTATTGTCGCGCCTACCTTTACTGCTGGTATAACTGTTAATGGTGGCACTGCCAATTTAAATAACGGTGTTTCGGTAACTGGTAGTGCCACAGTTAGTCAGAACTTATCTGTTACGGGTAGTTCTCTCCTTAATGGAGTAGCGACGTTTGCCTCCGATGCTTCCATGAACCGTCGTTTATTTTTAACTGGTGATGCATCCCTCAATTCGCGTCTCCTTGTTGGACGTGATGCATCTTTAAATGCTAACTTATCGGTTGGCTCAAATGTTGCTGTTGGTGGTACGTTGGCGGTTACTGGTCTAGCTACTTTATTAAACGATGCTTCTATTAATGGTCGCGTTCTTGCTGGTTCCGACGCTTTAATCAACGGTCGTCTTTTTCTTGCTGGCGCAGCCGTTCTTACTTCTGCTCTTGCAGTGGGTGGTAATTTAACCGTGACAGGAACATCGATTAAAATGGGCGATGCTTCCCTCAACTCACGTTTATTCGTTGCCTCTGATGCCTCTTTAAGTGCCCGTATTTATGTTGCTGGTGATGCATTATTTCACTCTAACTTATCAGTTGAGCAAAATGCCGATATTGTTGGCACGTTAACTGTTTCCAACACCTCTCAGTTTAATAATAGTGTCTCTATGACACAAACATTATCCGTAACCAATGATGCTACTTTCAATGGCCGTGTTTTAGTTACTAAAGACGGTGTCCTCAGCTCGCGTTTATTTGTTGCCGGTGACGTTTCTTTGAATTCGCGTTTATTTGTTGCTGGTGCTGCTTTGGTAATGGGCGATGCTTCGTTAAATTCTCGTTTGTTAGTGGTTGGTGACGCCACTCTCAATTCGCGTTTACTCGTTACTGGAGATGCTTCATTAAATAGCCGTTTATCTCTTGGCTCTGATGCCAATATTGGTGGTAATTTAACAGTTACGGGACGTAGTGTAAAGATAGGCGACGTTTCCATGAACGCGCGTCTATTTGTAGGTGCCGATGCCTCTTTCAATGGTAATGCTTTCGTTGCTGGTGTTTTGGCTTTGGGTTCGTTCCTTGACCAAACTGGTGGTAGTCAGTGGTAAGTAAACTGCGGTAAGCGAAGCAACCTGCGGTAAGCGAAGCAACCTGCGGTAAGCGAAGCAACCTGCGGTAAGCGAAGCAACCTGCGGTAAGCGAAGCAACCTGCGGTAAATTTAGTGTAAGAATCATTATTTTTTGTTAATTTAGAAAAACTAAAGCGTAAATATAGCATTATAAATTATATCTATAATTCATAATGAGCGGAGTATTTGGAACAAATTGGTTAGATTTATCTAGTACTTCGAATCGATATATTCAAACTTATTATAAAGGCTTTGTTGATATAAGTGGCGGTCCACTCTACGTCAGAAATAATAATTTGTTCGTTCAGGGTGGTGATATTATTTTAAATGGACGGCTTTTTACTGGTGGTGACGTTTCTTTAAATTCACGTTTATATGCGGGCTCGGATGTTTCATTCGGTGGTAAATTATTTACAGCTGGTGATATATCAAATAATGCGCGTTTATATGTAGGTTCGGATGCTTCGTTTGGGTCACGACTTTTTGTAGCGGGCGACGTATCACTAAACGGTAATGTTTTTGTTACTACGCAACCAACATCAGATAACTCTACAAAAGTTGCGACGACGGCTTATGTAAAAACAGCTCTTAGTGCAGTTACTGGTGCAGCGGCTTCTTTCACTGGAGATGTTTCAATTAATAATCGTTTGTTTATTGGTGGAGATGCATCTTTTGGTTCTCGATTATTCACAGTTGGGGATGTTTCGTTTAATCAGCGTCTATATGTTGGTTCGGATGTTTCATTCGGTTCTCGGTTATACATAGCAAACGACATAAGTATGGCGGGAAATATTTATTCACAATATATTGTTTCTTTACCCGCTACTATTTATCAACCAACTTTGGCTTCATTTGGACAACCCTTCACGCTAGCATATACACTTACTGGTAATACGCTGGGCTCTATTGCTATTTCTTCAACGGGTCAATACGCAATACTAGCTGGATATTTTGTTAATTATGGAGTGTATTATTCTTCAAATTATGGACAAACATGGACAGCAGCATCAGCAAATACATTAAATTTTGGTTCACAGCGAGCAAGTTTATCTATGTCGGGAACAGGACAATATGCAGTTGCTTCTGGTATTAATAACACAGCAAAATATTATTCTTCAAATTACGGTCAAACGTGGACACAATCAGCTACACAAACCGGTGATAGTAACATAAGTGTTAGTTCAGCTGCTATTTCAATGTCTTATACTGGTCAATATGTAGTTTATGGAAGTGTTTTTAGCCGAGGAATAGTTTATTCATCAGATTATGGTCAAACATATAGTCAATCTAATCTTTCGACAGGGAACTATGTTGTTGCAATTTCAGGAGTTGGTTCTTATGCTGTTGCCTCAGGAACTGGTGGTTCTTATTATTCTACCAATTATGGACAAACCTGGAGTTCCGCTACGACCGTGGTTACATTCAATAGAATAACCATGTCTTATAGCGGAAAATACGTGGTTGGTGCAGAGAGTTCTAATTTTGTGTGGTACTCTTCCGATTATGGTAATAACTATACCAAATCAGTAAATAGTATTCCATCGTCTTCATATGGAGGAACCATCACTATTTCGACAACGGGTCAATATGTTTTTGCTAATGGAGACCAAATATATTATTCAACTAATTATGGGCAAACTTGGAATACAAGCTCTAGTACTTCGGGTTTCCCGTGGGTAGGAATTGCTATGTCTGGTAATGCACAATATGTACTATCTCTTCATCTTAGTGGTGGAATATATTCATTAGTTAATCCCGGCATCGCCGCTACTAATGCATCTACAACGATTTATACTAATCTTGTCGGAACAGTTGACGTATCTATTAACAATCGACTTTTTGTTGGTTCGGATACATCCATGAACGGTAATTTATCGATAGCTAACGATTTGACTATCGGTGGTAACCTTTATGTAAAAACATATAATTCACGAAATATGATTACCGAGCTCAGTTACCAATTAATAATTGCCGAGGACATTTCGGTGAATGGACGACTGTTTTTATCCAACGACGCGTCGATAAATAATCGTTTGTTTATTGGAGCAGATGCTTCTTTTGGTTCTCGTTTATTCACAGTTGGAGATGTTTCTTTTAATTCACGTTTATATGTTGGTGGCGATGTTTCTATGCAGGGACGCTTATTTATGGTCGGTGACGTATCATTAAACTCACGTCTCTATGTCGGTTCGGATGCTTCCATAAATGGTTCATTATTTATAAATTCGAGAACCATTCAAAACGGAGATATTAGCGCAAATAATCGCTTTTTTGTTGGCGCGGACGCGTCACTCGGTTCACGTTTATTTGTATCAAATGACGTTTCTTTTAATCAGCGTCTGTATGTTGGTTCAGATGTATCATTGGGTGGTAATTTAACAGTTAATTTGGGCACAACCAGGGTGCAGGCACTAACTAGTACAACAGGAACTTTCTCCGGATTAATAAGTGCGACTGGTCCAACTGGCCAATATATTAGTCCAAATAGTTCTTCTTTATGGCAAAATGCATCTGATGCAGGAGCCACTAACGTAACGACTTGGACCACAAGTGGTATTAACTGGACCGTATCAGCTAACAGTATTATGCAAAATCGGTTTTATCCTATATTAGCGTTTAATGGAGTAACTCCTGTTAGTGAAGCATGTTGGATTTCTGATGCCGCCCTAAATGCTTATTCTGGTACAAACGGTGCATTTACGGGAACTGCAGTAATAACCGCAGTGGTAGGGCAAGGAAACATTGGTGGCACATGGTTAGTTTTACAAGCGGATAAGGGACTAGTCATGAATAACTATAACGTAGGCATAAATTTCGCCGGTGTAAGGTCATGGATGATAGCTGGTTCTAATGACGGTACAACATGGTATCCCATTCATTCCTTCTTAGGACCTGCTACAGGGCCAGTTAATTCAGCAGCAGCTAATTTTTTCAATGTTACATATTCTGGTTCTATAAATGGGGGAACAGCTACGTCTTATTCTTATAATTCAAATTCATTCACACAATTCCGTTTCATATGTACAGCCAGTTACTACGCCGCCTACGCTGGAGTAGGCGAATGGACAATAAATTTCAACTCTTTAACAAATATTTCTTTAACTGCACTAAATGATGTATCATTTGGTGGAAATTTTTATTTGGGAAAAGATATATCACTCAACGGTAATTTGTCTTTAAATGGTCTACTGGCTTCGTCCAATGATTTATCTTTAAATTCACGTATTTTTCTAGCTAAAGATGCCTCATTTAATTCTCGATTATTTGTCGGGTCCGATACGTCTCTTAACAGTAATGTTTATGTTGGAAAAGACCTCACTGTAAATGGTAATTTTTATGTACAAGCGTATACCACAAGACAAATGATTACCGAGCTCAGTTACCAATTAATTATCGCAGAAGATATCTCCGTAAATGGGCGCCTGTTTTTATCGAATGATGCGTCGATAAATAATCGTTTATTTATTGGTGGAGATGCTTCTTTTGGTTCTCGTTTATTTACCGTCGGTGATGTTTCTTTTAATTCACGTTTATATGTTGGTGGCGATGTTTCTATGCAGGGACGTTTATTTATGGTCGGTGATGTATCATTAAACTCACGGTTATTTGTTGGCTCCGATGCCTCAATCAATGGTTCATTGTTTGTTAATTCGAGAACTATTAATAACGGAGATATTAGCGCGAATAATCGCCTTTTTGTTGGCGCGGACGCGTCATTCAGTTCTCGACTTTTTACGGTCGGTGATGTTTCATTTAATAATCGACTTTACGTCGGCTCTGACGCATCATTTGGTGGTAACTTTTACGTTGGGAAAAACGTCGGTATCGCAAAAGCACCCACATATCCACTTGATATTTCCGGAATTTCGAGAACTAGTGGCGGTGTTATTCTAGGCACGTTACCTACTACAAAATATTATAATTTTGCGGGTACTCCATCAACGGCTACGATTACCAGCCCGATACTAACATTTACGTTTGGTTCTAGTTCATTTTATGCAAAATTTCATTGTTTCTTATCGGATGCTTCAACCAATACGGTTTCTTCAGTGATATTTGATGTACAAGGTGGAAATGCCGCTGGTTCCGCGCCATCAAATAATATTGCAGAAATCACGCGTGTTTCGACAATTAATGGCTATTATCAGTGGCTCGCACCTACATATACGACGACTACGGTTGTTCTTGGAACGACAGCGAATACTGGTGTCGTGGCGAATTATTCGGTCCGCGTAGAATTAATACAGACAAATGCGGTCCTTGCGAATGTTCCGACACTGAATAGTATTACGATGGTCAATAATAACTCGGGAGGAACTGTAGTAACAAGTTATTCTTATTAGATTTAGATAATCATAGATGTGTATAATTTTTAAGAAAATTATACGCATATACTATAATGAGCGGGATATTAAGCATCGGTAATTTTTCCGCGACAAACGGATTAAATACGCTCGGTGATGCGTCAGTAAATGGGCGTTTATTTATTGGGTCGGACGTTTCATTTGGGGGAAATTTGTCTGTATCAAACGTATTCAAACCAACAGTCATCAGTGAGCCTTTTGTTACAAATACTAGTACAGCTTCCTCATATACGCTTAATTATAGTCAGGGCTCCATTTTCTATATTACATCGCCACCTACTTCCAATTTTACTGTGAATTTTACCAATGTTCCAACTGATGTTAGTCGTACGTATTTGGCTACTCTCATTCTCTCGAGTACATTTAATAAAACTTTTTGTAATTCTATTCAAATTAATGGTTCGGCCGCTATTAGTCCTACCTTTGCTAATGGACAACCATTGTCTTCTCAGTTAGGAACATCTAATACTCAATCAATCATCATTCAACGCGTTAGTCCTGGTGATGTTAGCGCGAATGTTAATTTATTTACTTCAATAACTCCATACATAACTGGAACAAATAATAACTTTTTGGTAGCATATAGTGATGCTTCATTTGGTGGTCGTCTTTATTTAACTTCCGATGCATCTTTCATGGGTAATTTTTATGCGGCTGGGCTATCAATACATGGTGGGGATAGTTCATTTAATAGTCGTCTTTTTGTAGCTTCAGATGTATCATTAGGTGGACGATTATACTTAGCGAATGATGCTTCATTAAATGGTAATTTATCTATAGCTAATGATTTGACTGTTGGTGGTAATGTATATGTAAAAGCGTATACAACAAGGCAGATGATTACGGAGCTTAGTTATCAATTAATTATTGCGGAGGATATATCAGTGAATGGTCGTTTATTTTTGTCGAATGATGCGTCTATAAATCAACGTCTTTTTGTGGGTGGAGATGCCTCGTTTGGTTCTCGTCTTTATGTTGCTAGTTTGATTACGGCGAATAACGGGCTTACAGTAACTGGTTCAGTTACTTTACCTGCAGCTTCCCTAGCTGATTCTGCTCATTCAGCGAATATTGTTACTTTGATAGGTTCTCAAACGTTGACCAATAAAACATTGACTGGTCCAGTTATTTCGACAATAACAAATACGGGTACTTTGACTTTACCGACCACAACTGATACATTAGTTGGTAGAGCAACAACTGATACATTAACTAATAAAACACTTACTAGTCCAATTATTAGTTATATTTCAAACAGTGGAACTATTACGATTCCCACAGGCACACTTACATTAGCAACTCTAACTGGCTCGGAAACACTAACGAATAAAACTATTACTACGTCCGGACTTTTGAATGCTCAAGCTGATACGTCGTTGAATCAACGTTTATATGTAGGTTCGGATGCATCACTAAGCGGTCGTCTGTTTGTTGCAGGTGATACCTCTTTAAACGGTAACGTATTTGTAACAACACAAGCATCGACCGATAATTCGACCAAAGTTGCTACTACGGCATACGTAAAGTCCGTTGTGGGTGGTATCAGTAACACATATTTTTCGAGTGACGTATCTTTTGCGTCTAGGGTTTTTATAGCTGGTGATGTTTCTATGGCTAGTAATTTATATATAGCAAAAAACGTTGGACTTGGTGTGTCGGGTTCTCTATTTTCACTCGATGTAAGTGGTCAAGTAAATTTTCGCGGAACAGTAAATCCTATAGCACTAGTTGATGGTTCCATTTTATCAACATCAACTATGCCTTTAGATTTTTCAAATAATTTTGCTAGCAATTGGACTCAAACAGCCACTCCTAAAAGTTGGTTTAAGCTATCTATAAGTGCAACTGGTCAATATCAAACTGCTATCGTAAATGGAGGATATATTTGGATTTCAAATAATTTTGGTATAACATGGACACAAACAGCAACAAGTCAACTTTGGAATTCTATATCTATTTCTCATAATGGTCAATATCAAAGCGCGGTTATATACAATGGGTCTATTTATTATTCAACTAACTATGGTGTTACTTGGACAGTTTCTACTAATGCTCTAACAAAAGTTTGGACTGCTATAGCAGTATCTGCAACCGGGCAATATCAAATAGCTGGTTTTGCACTGGGCGGAAATAACACATATATTTCTTCGGATTTTGGAGTTTCTTGGTCGCTATTAACTGGATTAACTATGATTTCTGGTTGCGCAACTGTATCTATATCAAGTACGGGTCAATATCAATTAGCGGGTTCTAATAATACCTCTAACTCTTTTGTTTATGTTTCCAGTAATTTTGGAACTACATGGACACAAACTACGGCAATAACTGGTTCTTATGTTGGTTCTGCTGTTAGCGCAAATGGTCAATATCAATCAACTGTTGCAAGTGGTGGTTATGTTTATGTATCAAATAATTTTGGACTTACATGGACTCAAGTATTAACTGTTCAAAGTTGGATGAGTATTTCTATGAGTTCTAACGGTCAATATCAAGTAGCAGTCATATATGGTGGATATATTTGGGCGTCGAATAATTTTGGTGTAAATTGGTATCAGGTAGGGACAACTCAGAATTGGTTTGGTGTTTCTGTTAGTGCAAACGGACAATATATTTCTGCTTGTTCAGTTGGTAGCTCAAGTAACGGATATATTTATGTATCTACCACGCCTTATGCAAATTTGGCTATTAGTAATAGCTCATTTTTTGGTGGTGATATTAGTGCGAACGCACGCTTATATGTTGGGTCAGATGTTTCATTTGGTTCTCGTTTATTTTTACAGAACGACGCATCTTTAAACGGTAATTTATCCGTTGGTCGCGATTTAACTGTTGTTGGTAACTTATATGTGAAAGCTTATACTACTCAACAAATGATTACCGAGCTTAGTTATCAATTAATTATTGCTGAGGATATTTCCGTGAACGGACGCTTGTTTTTATCTAATGATGCATCGATTAATAATCGTTTATTTGTTGGGGCTGATGTTTCATTTGGTAGCCGTCTTTATGTTGCTAGTTTATTAACAGCAAATAACGGGCTTACTGTTACTGGCTCAGTAACTTTACCTACAGCTTCTATTGCCGATTCTGCTCATTCGGCAAATATAGTTACATTAGCTGGTTCTCAAACTTTGACGAATAAAACATTGACTACGCCTACGATTAGTTCAATCAATAATAGTGGTACTATCACTATTCCTACTGGTACATTAACTTTGGCCACACTAACGGGTTCTGAAACATTAACTAATAAAACATTAACGGGTCCAGTTATTTCGACAATAACAAACACAGGTACTTTGACTTTACCAACGTCAACGGATACATTAGTTGGACGTACGACGACAGATACATTAACGAATAAGACGCTTACTACGCCTACGATTAGTTCAATAAATAATAGTGGTACTATTACTATTCCTACTGGTACACTGACCCTAGCCACACTGACCGGCGCTGAAACACTTACCAATAAAACATTAACGGGTCCAGTCATCAGTACAATAACAAATACTGGAACCTTGACTTTACCTACTACGACCGATACTCTTGTTGGTCGTGATACAACAGATACATTAACAAATAAGACACTTACTACGCCAACGATTAGTTCAATAAATAATAGTGGTACTATTACTATTCCTACTGGTACACTGACCCTAGCCACACTGACCGGCGCCGAAACACTTACCAATAAAACATTAACGAGCCCAGTCATTAGTACTATAACAAATACTGGTACGTTGACTTTACCTAATACGACTGATACTCTTATTGGTCGTGCGACAGCAGATATACTATCAAATAAGACACTGACTACACCTATAATTACTTCTATTTCAAATAGCGGCACAATTACTGTGCCTACAGGTACATTGACTTTAGCAACCCTAACTGGTTCTGAAACGTTAACGAACAAAACTATTACCACATCGGGGCTTTTAACTGCGCAATCTGATGTATCTTTAAATCAAAGAGTATATGTTGGTGGAGATGCATCGTTCGGTAGTAATTTATATTCTGCCGGGAAGATTACAGCAGGTAATGGACTTAGTGTTACCGGAACTATAACTTTACCAAATTCATCTATCGTAGATTCTGCACTTTCATCAAATATAGTTACATTAACTGGTTCTCAAATTTTGACTAATAAAACATTGACTAGTCCAGTCATTGGTACAATAACAAATACAGGAACTTTGTCGTTACCCACAACCACAGATACCCTTATTGGCCGTGCAACAACAGATACACTAACAAATAAGACACTAACCAGTCCAATAATTAGTTCTATATTAAACAGTGGAACTATAACCATTCCTACTGGAACGCTAACACTAGCTACTCTTACCGGCACGGAGACAATGACTAATAAAACTTTAACAAGTCCAATTATCAGTTCAATCACGAATAGTGGAACTTTGACTTTGCCTAGTACGACCGATACATTAATTGGTCGTGCAACAACAGATACATTAATAAATAAAACACTTACTAGTCCAGTCATCAGTACTATCACAAATAGTGGAACCATTACAATTCCTACTGGGACACTGACCCTAGCCACTCTTACTGGCTTGGAAACATTGACGAATAAAACGCTGACTACGCCTATAATTAGTTCCATATCAAATACAGGGACGTTAACTTTACCGAGCACAACTGATACATTAATTGGCCGCGCAACAACAGATACACTAACAAATAAAACGCTGACCAGTCCAACGTTGACCAATCCAGTCATTAGTTCTATTTCAAATAGTGGAACTATAACCATTCCTACTGGTACATTTACTTTGGCCACACTGACTGGTTCTGAAATATTGACTAATAAAACTATTACTACATCCGGACTTTTCACTGCACTATCCGACTCATCCTTAAATCAACGGCTATATGTTGGTTCAGATGCATCATTTGGTGGTCGTCTTTTTGTCCAAAACGATGTATCATTGAATGGTAATTTATCTATATCACGCGATATGACTATTGGTGGTAATTTATATGTTCTAACATATACTACCAAGCAGACCATTACTGAGCTTAGTTATCAATTGATTATTGCGCAGGATATATCCATAAACGGTCGTTTATTTTTGTCTAATGATGCATCTATCAACAACCGTTTATTTGTTGGAGCTGATGCATCGTTCGGTAGTAATTTATATTCTGCAGGAAAGATTACAGCAGGAAACGGATTCACTGTAACTGGTACAGTAACTTTACCAAATTCATCTATTTCGGATAGTGCTCTTTCTACTAATATAGTTACAATAACTGGTTCTCAAATTTTGACTAATAAAACATTGACTAGTCCAGTCATTGGTACAATAACAAATACAGGAACTTTGACGTTACCCACAACCACAGATACCCTTATTGGCCGCGCAACAACAGATATATTAACAAACAAAACACTGACTAGTCCAATAATTAGTTCTATTTCAAACAGTGGAACTATTACTATCCCTACAGGCACTCTTACACTAGCGACGTTAACCGGCTCTGAAACATTGACTAATAAAACATTTACGAGTCCAATCATTAGTTCCATATCAAATACAGGAATTTTGACTTTACCGAGCACAACTGATACATTAGTTGGTCGTGCAACCACAGATACATTAACGAATAAAACATTGACTAGTCCAGTTATTGGTACAATAACAAATACTGGAACCTTGACTTTACCTACTACGACTGATACTCTTGTTGGTCGCGCAACTACAGATACACTAACAAATAAGACATTAACTAGTCCAATTATTAGTTCAATCAATAATAGTGGTACCATTACAATTCCTACGGGGACACTAACTTTGGCCACACTAACAGGTTCTGAAACATTAACTAATAAAACATTAACTACCCCTATTATTAGTTCAATTTCGAATAGTGGAACAATTACTATACCAACGGGGACCCTAACTTTAGCGACATTATCGGGCTCCGAAACATTAACTAATAAAACAATAACAACATCTGGTCTTTTAATTTCACAATCAGATACGTCCTTGAATCAACGTTTATATGTAGGCTCTGACGCATCATTCGGAACTCGCGTATTTATTGCTGGTGATTTATCCGTGAACGGAAACATCAACGTTAACGGACTATTAACAGCATTAACACAGTTGTCTTCCGATAACTCTACAAAAGTAGCCACCACAGCATACGTAAAATCAGTTATTAGTGGAACCAGTAACACGTATTTTGCAACAGATATTTCTATGGCTCAGCGTTTATTTGTAATAGGTGATTTATCTCTGAATTCGCGACTTTTCCTTGGTTCTGATGTTTCATTGGGAGGCAAATTATTTCTGACCAACGACGCATCATTAAACGGTAACGTATCTATAGCTAACGACTTGGCTGTTGGAGGTAATTTATACGTAAAAGCTTATACTACTAAGCAAATGATTACTGAGCTTAGTTATCAGTTAATAGTTGCTCAGGACATTTCAGTAAACGGTCGCTTATTTTTATCAAATGATGCATCGATTAATAATCGTTTATTTGTTGGGGGGGATGCTTCGTTTGGTAGCCGTCTTTTTGTTACTAGTTTATTAACAGCAAATAATGGGCTTACTGTTACTGGCTCGGTAACTTTACCTGCAGCTTCTCTTGCCGATTCTGCTCATTCAGCAAATATAGTTACATTAACAGGTTCTCAAATTTTGACTAATAAAACATTGACTAGTCCAGTCATTGGTACAATAACAAATACTGGTACGTTGACTTTACCTACTACGACTGATACTTTAGTTGGTCGTGCAACTACTGATACATTAACAAATAAAACACTGACTACGCCTATAATTACTTCTATTTCAAATAGTGGTACTATCACTATTCCTACTGGTACACTGACCCTAGCCACACTAACTGGCTCTGAAACTTTAACGAATAAAACATTAACGGGTCCAGTCATTAGTACTATAACAAATACTGGTACGTTGACTTTACCTACTACTACTGATACTTTAGTTGGTCGTGCAACTACTGATACATTAACAAATAAAACACTGACTACGCCTGTTATTAGTTCAATTAATAATAATGGTACTATCACTATTCCTACTGGAACACTGACCCTAGCAACACTAACTGGCTCTGAAACATTGACTAACAAAACATTGACTAGTCCAGTCATTGGTACAATAACAAATACTGGAACCTTGACTTTACCTACTACTACTGATACTCTTGTTGGTCGTGCAACTACAGATACACTAACAAATAAAACATTGACAACGCCTATAATTACTTCTATTTCAAATAGCGGTACCATTACTGTGCCCACTGGTACATTTACACTAGCAACTCTTACTGGCACTGAGACTATGACTAATAAAACATTAACTACATCAGGACTGTTATTTGCACAATCAGACGCATCTTTAAATCAAAGACTATATGTTGGCTCGGATGTTTCGTTTGGTAGTAAATTGTTTGTTTCAAACGATACGTCATTAAATGGTAACCTATCTATAGCTAAGGATATCAGTATAGGAGGTAACTTATATGTAAAGGCGTATACTACACAACAAATGATTACTGAGCTAAGCTACCAGCTTATAATAGCACAAGATATATCAATAAATGGTCGCTTATTTTTGTCCAATGATGCGTCAATTAACAACCGTCTTTTTGTTGGCTCCGATGTTTCTATGGGTGGAAATTTATTTGTATCTAAAATTTTGAAACCAACAACAATCAGCGAACCTTTTATCACAAATACTAGTACAACCTCTTCTTATACTCTTGATTATTTGACTGGTGCTACATTTTACATTACCAGTCCTCCCGCATCAAATTTTACCGTGAATTTAACAAATGTTCCTTCAGATATTAATCGTACTTATGTCGTAACATTAATTATCACGTCAACTACAAATAAAACCTTTTGTAATTCAGTGCAAATTAATGGTGCGGCGGCAATAACACCTAATTATGCAGGTGGTATTCCTACGTCCTTTACTTCTGGTAACGTGATTACACAATCGATAAGTATTCAGAGGATTAGTACAGGTGATGTAGCGGCTAATAATACTGTATTAACTTCAATAACCGCTTGGTATTAATTTTTTCTTAATATTAACAAAAAATTAATTATTGATGGCGGCTATAGAATTGGCGTTTAATGAGATATTACACAAGTCGTATACTTGAGTAAATTGTCCTCCTACATATAATTGTTTATAGGTATCATTTATTTCTAAGGAGCGCACTGTATTATTAGTTCCATTATAGTAAATGTCTCCTACTTGACTCCATGTTTTAGTTGATATATTCCATTTTGCTATATTTTTTGCGCTGTTGGGATTATTTCTTCTAATTTCAGTAAATGCACCTCCTACAATAACTTTACTATTAGAATTGTCTAGTTCAAGTGCTTGTACTGTATTATTAGTTCCATTATATAAATTATCTCCGAATTGTTTCCATATTTGATTTGATATATCCCATCTTGCTACTTTATTTGCTGATAATGAGGTAGAATTTGAAACATCCTGCACTGTTGTAAATGCACCTCCTACGTAGAGTTGCTGATTTGAAATATCTAGCGTGAATGCATTTACATTATCATTGGTACCGTTATAACTATTGTTTCCGAATTGATTCCATGTTTGATTGGATATATCCAATCTTGCTATTCTGTTTGTTGATAACAAATTTGTATTTATTTCAGTAAAAGTACCTCCCAAATATACATTTGAACTTTGATTATCAAGCGCTAGTGTATTTACTACATTATTAGTTCCATTATTTAATGTATTTTCGAATTGTTTCCATATTTGATTTGATATATCCCATCTTACTGCGTAATTTGCTGATAATGCGGCCGTGTTTGAAACGTCCTGCACTGTTGTAAATGCGCCTCCTACGTAGAGTTGCCGATTTGAAATATCTAGCGTGAATGCATTTACATTATTATTGGTACCATTATAATTATTGTTTCCGAATTGGTTCCATGTTTGATTGGATATATCCCATCTTGCTACTCTATTTGCTGATAATGCGGTCGAATTTGAAACATCCTGCACTGTTGTAAATGCACCTCCTACGTAAAGTTGGTTATTTGAACTATCTAGTGCAAGTGCATATACTGTAGTATTGGTACCATTATACGTAGTATTTCCAAATTGTCTCCAAGTTTTATTTGAAATATCCCATCTTGCTACACATTTTGCTGATAATGCGACTGTATTTGATACATCCTGTACTGTTGTAAATCCACCTCCTACGTAGACTTGACTATTTGAACTATCTAGCACAAGAGCATATACAAAACTATTAGTTCCATTATACGTAGTATTTCCTAGTTGTCTCCAAGTTTTATTTGATATGTCCCATCTTGCTACATATTTTGCTGATATTGCAGTTGTATTAGAAGAATCCTGAACTGTTGAAAATTGACCTCCTACGTAGAGCTGACTATTCGAATTATCTAATGCAATTGCCAGTACCGCATTGTTAGTTCCATTGTAAGTATTATTTCCGAATTGGCTCCATGTTTGATTTGATATGTCCCATCTTGCTACATATTTTACTGATAATGCGGGTACATTTGTAGTATCTTGGACTGTTGTGAATTGTCCTCCTACGTATATCTGCCCGTTTGAAATATCTACTTCTAATGCACGTACTGAAGCATTTGTTCCATTATAAGTATTATTTCCAAATTGCCTCCATGTTTGATTTGATATGTCCCATCTTGCTACATAATTTGCTGATAAACCTGAACTATTAGAATTGTCATATACTATTGTAAACGCTCCTCCCACATAAATAGTGTTCCTTGATATGTCTTTTACTATGGTGTACACTATACCGTTCGTATATGCTGAACCTATTGAAGTTATATTTGATTGTTTATTGAATAAATAATTATAAGAACTGATATATTGACTCAATGATTTTGGTAGACTAACTGTTTGGAATACACCTCCTACAAAGAGCTGCTGATTTGAACTATCTACTATTAAAGCATTTACATTATTATTAGTTCCGTTTCCATATTTGCCCCATGTTTGGTTTGATACATTCAAACTCGCTACATAATTAGCAGATAATGTACTTGGATTTGTTGCAGTAAAGTAGCCCCCTAAGTATACAACAGAATTTTTATTATCGAAAGCAAGTGCATTTACTATATTATTAGTCCCATTGGCTGTATTGTTTCCAATTTGTCTCCACGTTTTGTTTGATAAATCCCATATTACTGCGTAATTTGCTGATAATGCGACTGTATTTGAAATGTCCTGGACTGTTAAAAATTGTCCTCCTACATAAAGCTGTCTATTAGAACTATCAAGTGCAAATGTATATACTGAATTGTTAGTTCCATTATAACTATCGTTTCCGAATTGCGTCCATGTTTGATTTGGTATATCCCATCTTGCTACATAATTTGCTGATATCAAACTGGCATTTGTTAAAGTAAAAACACCTCCTAAGTATACATTCGGAGTCAAACCATCAAGAGCAAATGCATATACAGTATTATTTGTTCCGTTGCTTATAGCAGTTCCAAATTGCTTCCATGTTTGATTTAATATATCCCATCTCGCTACATAATTTGCTGATAATGATATATTTATCGCATCATTTACTGTTGTAAAATTTCCTCCCACGAAGAGCTGTTGGTTTGAACTATCTAATGCAAGAGTATATACTATATTAGCAGTTCCATTAGAATTGTTTCCAAATTGTCTCCATGTTTGATTTGATATGTCCCATCTTGCTACATAATTTGCCGATAATGCGACTGTATTTATTGTATCCTGAACTGTGATAAATGTACCACCCACATAAAGCTGATTATTAGAACTATCCAGTGTGATTACCCGTACTGAATTGTTAGTTCCATTATAAGTAGTATTTCCGAATTGTCTCCATCTTTGGTTTAGTATGTCCCATCCTGCAACATATTTTGCCGATAATGCTACCGTATTTATTGTATCCTGAACTGTTGTAAATAAGCCCCCTACATAGAGCTGTCCGTTTGAACTATCTAGTGCAAGTGAAGTTACTGTATTATTAGTTCCATTGTAAGTAGTATTTCCAAATTGTCTCCATGTTTGATTTGGTATGTCCCATCTTGCTACATATTTTGCTGATAATGCGACTGTATTTATTGTATCCTGTACTGTTGTAAATACACCTCCAACATATACCTGCTGATTTGAAATATCTAGCGCAAATGCATTTACTGAAGTATTAGTTCCATTGTAAGTAGTATTTCCAAATTGTCTCCATGTTTGATTTGGTATGTCCCATCTTGCTACATATTTTGCTGATAATGCTACCGTATTTATTGTATCCAGTACTGTTATAAATGAGCCTCCTACATAGAGCTGTCCGTTTGAACTATCAAGTGCAAGTGCACTTACTGTACTACTAGTTCCATTGTATAAACTATTTCCTAATTGATACCATCTTTGATTTGTTATGTCCCATCTTGCTATATTTCTTGCTGATATACCTGAACTATATGAATTGTCATATACTAGCGTAAATGTTCCTCCCACGTATATGGAATTACTTGATATGTCTTTTATTATTGCATAAACAGCGCCGCTTGTAAACGCATAACCAATTGAAGATATATTTGATTGTCGATTTAATGAATAATTATAAGAGCCTATATATTGACTCAATGATTTTGGTAGACTAACTGTCGTAAATGCACCTCCTACAAAGAGCTGCTGATTTGAACTATCTAATGCGATTGCCCGTACTTCATTGTTAGTTCCATTATTAGTCGTATTTCCGAATTGTCTCCAAGTTTGATTTGATATATCCCATCTTGCTATATATTTAGCTGATAATGCAACTGTATTCGATACATCCTGTACTAATATGAAATTTCCTCCAACATATAGTTGTCTATTTGAAATATCTAAACTAAGTGTACTTACTGTGCCACTAGTACCATTATACGTTGTATTTCCAAATTGCCTCCATGTTTGATTTGATATATCCCATCTTGCTACATTTTTTGCTGATAATGCGACTGTATTTATTGTATCCTGGACTGTTGTGAATGCACCTCCTACGTAGAGTTGCTGATTTGAACTATCAAGTGCGAATGCATTTATTGTATTATTAGTTCCATTATAAGCTGTATTTCCGAATTGTCTCCAGATTTGATTTGATATGTCCCATCTTGCTATATTATTTGCTGATAATGCGACTGTATTTATTGTATCCTGGACTGTTGTGAATGCACCTCCTACGTAGAGTTGCTGATTTGAACTATCAAGTGCGAATGCATTTATTGTATTATTAGTTCCATTATAAGTTGTATTTCCGAATTGTCTCCAGATTTGATTTGATATGTCCCATCTTGCTATATTATTTGCCGTAATACCTAAACTGTTTGAATTATCATATACTAGTGTAAATGTTCCTCCAACGTATATAATGTTCATTGATATGTCTTTTACTATGGTATTGACAAGGCCGTTCGTATACGCAGAACCACTGTATGATATAGTTGATTGTTGATTGGATAAATAATTATAAGAACTTATGTATTGTGATGTACCAAGACTAATTGATGTAAATGCACCTCCAACATAAAGTTGTCCATTTGAACTATTTAAACTAAATGTATTTACTGCAGCATTAGTTCCGTTACCTGTAATATTTCCGATTTGTCTCCATATTTGATTTGGTATATCCCATCTAGCTATTCTGTTTGTTGATAATGCGACTGTATTTTTGGTATCCTGGACAGTTGTAAATGAACCTCCCACATATAATTGTCTATTTGAACTATCTAAAGAAAGCGTACTTACTGTAGCATTAGTTCCATTATAGGTAGTATTTCCAAATTGTATCCACGTTTGATTTAATATATCCCATCTAGCTACATAATTTGCTGATAATGCAACTGTATTTATTGTATCCTGGACAGTTATAAATGAGCCTCCTACATATAGCTGTCTATTAGAACTATCTAGTGCAAGTGCACTTACTGTAGTATTAGTTCCATTATATAAAGTATTTCCAAATTGACTCCATGTTCGATTTGATATATTCCATCTTGCAATATTATTCGCGGATATACCTAAACTATTTGAATTATCATATACAAGTGTAAATGTTCCTCCAACGTAAATGATATTCATTGATAAGTCTTTTATTATTGTATTGACCTGCCCGTTTGTATATGCAGAACCACTGAATGATATATTTGATTGTTGGTTGGATAAATAATCATAAGAGCTTATATATTGACTTATTGGATTACTAATTGTATTGTAATAATAAAATTCACCTCCTGTGTAGAGTATATTATTACTAGTATTTAATTTTAGAACATTTACTGGACCGCCAGTTCCGTTATATACACTATTTCCCAATAGGTTCCATTTTTGATTTGATATGTCCCATCCTGCTATATATTTTGCAGATAATGCGACTGTATTTGAAACATCCTGAACTGTTGTGAATAAGCCTCCTACGTAAATTTGTCTTTTATAAATATCTAATGCAAGTGCATTTACATTATTATTGGTACCATTATAACTATCGTTTCCGAATTGCGTCCATGTTTTATTTGATATATTCCATCTTGCTATTCTATTTGTTGATAATAAGCTGCTGTTTATAGAAGTAAAACTACCTCCTAAGTATACAACAGGAGTTGAAACATCAATTGCAATTGCGCTTACTTGATTATTTGTTCCATTATTTACGCTATTTGACACTTGTTTCCATGTTTGATTTAATATATCCCATCTTGTTATATTATTTGCAGATAATGCGATTGTATTTATTGTATCCTGAACTGTTGTAAATGAGCCTCCTACATAAAGCTGATTGTTCGAACTATCTAATGCTAATGCAAATACACCATTATTAGTTCCATTAGAACTACTGTTTCCGAATTGCACCCATCTTAGACTCGATATATTCCATCTTGCTACATAATTTGCTAATAATCCACCTGTATTTCCGGTATCATACACTACAGTAAATGTGCCCCCTATATATAACTCTCCAGTTGACTTATTTAGTGAAAGTACACTTACTGTAGTATTAGCACCATTATACGTTGCATTTCCAAGTTGACTCCATCTTGCCGTGGATATATTCCATCTTACTATATTATTTGCGGGTAACGCGGTAGCGCCCAAATTAATATCCTGGACTGTTGAAAATGCGCCGGCTACATACAGCTGATTATTTACACTATCTAATGCAATTGCATTGACCTGACCATTAGTTCCATTATATGCAGCACTTCCAAGATAGTTCCATCCTTTAGCAACTATATCCCATCTTGCTATGGATTTTGTAGTCAAAGTAAATCCATTACTAGGAAGTGGGGCTGATGTAAACGAGCCACCTACGTAGAGTTGCTTATTCAAACTATCTACTGCAAGTGCGTATACTATATTATTAGTTCCATTATACGTAACAGTTCCAATCGGATTCCATGTTCGATTGACTATATCCCATGCTGCTATGCGACTTGCTGATAATCCACCTGTATTTATTGTATCCTGGACTGATGTAAATGCGCCTCCCACATATAGTTGCCCGCCTGAACTATCTAGTGCGAGTGCCCATATTGTATTATTAGCCCCATTATATGTTGTGTTTCCGAATTGCATCCAAGTTTGATTTGATATGTCCCATCTCGCTATATTTCTTGCTGATATACCTAAACTATTTGAATTATCATATATTATTGTAAATGTTCCTCCCACGTATACAGTGTTCCTTGATACGTCTTTTATTATTGCATTTACCGTGCCGTTTGTATATGCAGAACCAATTAAAGATATATTTGATTGTTTATTTAATGAATAATTATAAGAGCTTATATATTGACTGATTGGTTTTGCCAAATTTACTGTTGTGAATGCTCCTCCTACATATAGTTGCTGATTTGAACTATCTAAAGTAAATGCATTTATATCATTATTAGTTCCATTACCAAAACTGTTTCCTAATTGTATCCATGTTTGATTTGATATGTCCCATGTCGCTATTCTGTTTGCCGATAATGCAACTGTATTTGAAACATCCTGGACTGTTGTAAATGAGCCTCCTATGTATAATTGTCTATTTGAACTATCTAATGCGAGCGTACTTACTGCAGCGTTAGTTCCATTATAAGTTGTATTTCCAAACTGTCTCCATGTTTGATTTGATATGTCCCAACTTGCTATATATTTTGCAGATAATGCGACTGTATTTGAAACATCCTGGACTGTAGTAAAGGCACCACCCACGTAGAGCAGACTATTTGAACTATCTAGTGCAAGTGCTCTTACTGTAGTATTGGTTCCATTATATGATGTGTTTCCGAATTGCCTCCATGTTTGATTTGATATATCCCATCCTGCTATATTTTTTGCTGATATTGCAACTGTATTTGAAACGTCTTGAACTGTTGTAAATGTTCCTCCCACATATATTGAATTACGTGATATATCTTTTACTATCGTGAGTATTGAGCCATTCGTACCATTATAATATGTACTTCCCAAAGTAATCCATATATTTGTATTACTACCTATTATAACTGTAGCATTAATCGGTTTGTTTTGTAGTAACGCACCGAGTTTATTAAAACTAGAAAACATATTATAAGATATATAAAATATGTATAATAAAATGCATTTTTATTAACGAAGAAGAATGTATTCCTACTAAACTTATGGATGAATAAACTCCTCAATCATCGGAAAAATTGGCTTGATTACTTCCGCGCAAGCGAGCGCGACCTCCCTATGCTCCTTTTGTGTTCCGTTTCCTGACCTGAGCTGAATATAGTGTACCCAAGACCTTAGCGTTCCATTTATATAAAGTCGCGAAACTGTCATACCTTCCGGTAGTACTGCCCGTGCTTGTTCCTTCGCAATACCATTGTCGATTGCCCACTTATATGCGGTTTCTGCAGTTTCGACCACGCGGTCCTGAACATTTTCCCATCTCTCTTGTAGCATCAAATCGTCAGTTTCAATACTATTTTGACGGTTTTTTGTATCCTGTAGTCGCGCTTCTTTGTACTCAAATCCGAGGTCCGCAATAGCATAACGTTGTGAGAACTCCTGGAACGAGAACGAGCGATGGCGGAGAATCTGACGCGCAATATCACGAGTGGTCTCGATTTCTAGGCAAATAGATACCATTTCGAGTGGCGACCAATGCTCATTCTTCATTAAATATCGAATAAGTTTTTCATTCGTCTCTGTATTATGTTGGTTAGAGGGATTAGACACGCGGGCACAAAAAGCGACTTGGTCTTGAAGAGATTGACCCTGGGCGGACTGGCTATAATTGATGAGTTTGACGCGCATTAAATAATATATTTGATTACATTTATATTATTTTGATTGGTTATTGATTATAAAGTGCAGTAATTTCATTGGCCGAAAGCGCACGATTAAAAAAATAAAAGTTATTCATGTATCCAGGTACACCTGCACCTGAACTATTAAATGAAAAAATAGTATTCGATGTGGTTGTATAATTAACAGCGTTGTATAATGTACAATTGGTCACCGAAGCATTGTTTAAAGAAGCATATGGTTGACCACCGGGAGGTTGTACAAAAGTTAAAAAATACCACGTGTTTAGATTTATACTAAAAATATCGTTAGAACCACTATTTACCGAAGTCTCTACGGCAACTCTTATTTTGCTACCTGTATAATAAATAAATGTTCTTGGATATCCACCGTCAGGAGTAGCATACCATAACATTCCATCGCTTGATGTAGTTAAATTAAACCATAAGCATATTGTAAAACCTACTGCAGTATTTATAGTTATATTGGGTATTTTCATAGAACAGCTTGTATTTGAATTATAAAGGGATTTTGCGGCATATGATTTATAAGTTGTGGTAGAAGAAATAGATGGTGGAGTAGTACCACTAAATGTAGCATTCGTTACACCAGAGCCACTTGCATAATCTTTTGTATCTGCCCAAAAAGGATAATATATGGTTGGTGCGCCACCACTTATTCCCGCGGGTATCGCTGAAGTAATTGATGTAGTTGATAACGAAACTGCGGTTGGGTTTTGATAAATAACAGAGACGGTACTTGTTGGAGCAGCGCTATAATAGGGATGCGCAACAGGTAAACTAGATTGAATCAGCCATTTGTTAGCTAGATAACCCTCGACTTTTTGACGGTCTGTTGTACTTAAAACCGAGTTGTAAATTAATATTTCACTTACATAACCCCACCAAGTTTGACCTCCACCTCCGTTCATCGACCCCATAGTTAAACCTGTAAATGTGTTTGTTGTACCGTTCTTCGCGTCCAACGCTTTTCCGTTTACATATGGTAATAATCCCGTTGAACTATTATTATTCGTTACCTCCATTAAACATAAACTTGTTATTGCTGTCGCTGGGGTATCAGTGTTTGTATCAATCCAGTTACCAACTGTAGTATTACCCACAAACGTTGAGAAATTTGTTCCCTCTATTCCGGCGCCAAAATAAAACGTTGTATTATTGCTGTTTAATAATCTAGCGAATACTGGTCCTCCTCCCTGATAATGTCCTCCTGTTGTATAACCAACCGCAAAAACACTATAAACAGTAGGAAAAGATATAGAAGTGTTAGACATAAAAGAACTATTACTAACAAGATTAATTGCATTTTTTCCGTTCGTCATTGTTCCGTATAATGGTTGACTTGCGACCGTTGTTTGCGTAAAATGATTTCCTATAGTCGATTTGTCTGACCATTGACTAATATTCGAACCTGAAGAATATGTAATGGTTGTACCATCTGCTGCGTCCAGCCATAATATAGAACCCGTTATTGATAAAGGATTAAAAGAACCTGTTGTTGTTACGTTTGCTCCTAATGCGACTGAATAACTAGTTCCTGCGCTTAGTCCAGTAATTGTATATGAACTAGGTGTTCCAGAACCTGTGCCGGCTACTGAATTTATATAAGGTGTGTAACTAGTTGGGTTGGAACCTGGTGCAGTAAAACTAACGGTTAACGAATTAACCGTGGAACTCAATAATTGAATATTAGTAGGGTAATTAAATAGGGTATATAAAGACACAGGACTAGGATTTTGATAAAGAGTCGTTGTTGTAGTCGACGGACCAGCAGAATAATAAGGATGGGCGCCGGGCAAATTTGCTTTAATGTTCCATTTCCAAGCCAGATAACCTTCCACTTTTTGGCGGTCAGTTGTACTTAAAACCGAATTATAAATTAAAACTTCAGCAATAAATCCATTCCAATAAGCACCATTAAAAAAATTTCCTAATTGTAATCCAGTAAAGGTTAGTGTTGAACCATTTTTTGCATTTAATGCTGTACCGTTAACGTAGGGTATTAGACCTGTACTTGTATTATTATTGGTCATTTCCATTAAACATAAACTAGCGACACTAGTTGCCGGAGAATTAGTATTTACATCATTCCAATATTGTACTTGACCATTACCTGCTAATGTAATAAATTGTGTATTACCGTTTCCGATGCCAAAAAATAAATTGTAATCAATTCCGCCATTTAATAACCTTGCATATCCTGTAGCAGATGTATATCCAATAGCAAATATAGAATATGTTGTAGGAAATACAATTGAAGTATTAACCATATTTCTACTAGACGCAAAATTTATAGCATTCATACCATTAGACATTGCTGCATAAACCGGTTGTGAACCAGCTGTTGATTGAGTAAAATTATTACCAGTTCCTGATTTATCTGACCATTGACTAATATTTGAGCCTGAACTATATGTAATGGTTGTACTATCTGCTCCGTCTAGCCATAATAATGTCCCGGAAATCGATGTTGGACTAAAGGTATTAGTTGTCGTTACGTTTGCTCCTAGTGCGACCGAATAATTTGTGCCCGCAGTTAACCCACTAATAGTATAAGAGCTAGGACCACCAGACCCAGTTGTCGACGAGCCATTTATGTACGGCACATAACTGGTCGGTGTCCCGCCTTGACTTGGTGCACTAAAACTAAATGTTAATGATGTAGTCGTCGCACTAATTAATTGAATATTTGTGGGAAAAGGTGCTAAGGTTGTACTGGTTAGTAAGCGCGACGGGTTTGATACAATATTTTTGGTGGTTGTTGTTGTGACCGTGGTGGATGTTGTGTATCCGTTAGTTGAATAATTTGGATGAGCAACTGGTAAACTTGTTTGAAGACCCCATTTCCAAGCCAAATATCCCTCTGCTTGTGAAATTTGTGTAGCAGTTAGCGACTGGTTATAGTATAATATTTCTGAAATACCTCCACGAATTGTTCTTCCCCCGTCTTCAGACCAACCACCTATATCTATGTTTGATGTTAATAATGGTCCGGATGAACTACCAAAATTATATACGGAAGACGAAACTCCATTATAACGTGCATAAGTTGTAGACGGTCCAATTGTTGAATAATTAATCATTAATATAAATGGAGTATTTAATGGAATTGTTAGACCGACCGGAGCTTGGGAATTATATAAACATGGTTGTAATGAACCGTTCGCAGCAAATACATGTATCGAACCAGGAACCCAAGCTCCATCCGTAGATAAAAATTGGTTAGCTCCAGAATATGAAGAAAATTGCATAACAAAAAAAAATGTAGCTGTATTAATAGATGAAGGCAGTCCATTTGCTTTTAACATCATTCCTGAAGTACCGTTAAAAACTATTCCGGATTTTCCATTTATGTATGACGTATTCAATGTAGGCCTAAGGGAACTATTTAATTGTGTCGCTGAATACGTGTTTGTTACGTCTTTCCAATCTGATACCAAATTACTTCCTGTAGTAGTAATATTTATATTACTATCGAATTGAACTGTCGGTGTTGGCGAAATTGCTGTTGTTGTGGTCGTAGTGCTCGACGTAGAACTCGTCGTAACATCCGCCACTGCATTAATTGAATATTGTTGTCCTGGACTCAAGCCATTGATGGTATATGCACCTGGACCGCCAGTAGCATTCATTACTTGTCCATTCACTGAAAACTTATAGCCATTAATTGTGCCGCTTGTTTTTGGTGCAGTAAAACTAAATGTTATGGATGATGCATCGGATGATATAAAATTAATACCGGTTGGTTCCGCGACATCATAGGACTGTGTCGCATAGTTTTGTCCTAGACGTTGGGAATTTCCGTTAAAACTATTAAAAAATGAGAAGGACATTATATATTCTATTATGAAAATATAATGCGTGCGGGGACGTGATTTATTGTCCTGCTTCTGCTATTAATCTATCAGCATCGGTTAAATCTGTTCCGAAAATGTATAAAAAATGTAGGGGCATATTTAAATAGTATTGCCTCTGTGAAGCGATACCAATTGAATTATTAGTATTATTTGTGTTCCTACCTGAAGGAGCATCAGAAACAGCTGAAACACCGTTTACATATATTGTCCTAGAAACGTTGGTTTTGTATTTTGTACTAACTGTGTTACCTGATGAGACAGTTCCGCCATTCAGGTCATTACCATACCAGGAAGTATAATAATTTGAATTATTATTAATGTAAAAATCATTCATACCATTTACCGTCATCCAAGTTCCTGAACCTATAAATGTTCTCCATGTCTGTCCATATGGAATGGAGCCGTGTTTTAACACAAAGGTATATGAACTATTTCCGTAAGGAATGGCGCCATTTGGTAAATTAAAGAACGAATTACCAGGACTACTAAAATCAACGTATTTACTTGAAACATTAATAGATGGTTGGGAACCATTTGTAGTCTGCGTCGCATGATTCCCGGTTCCTGATTGGTCAAACCATTTTGTAACATACCCTGTTGCTCCGCTCAACCAAGAAGTTATAGAAGTTCCTGTCGCACCAATGCTTTGACCCAAATTGCCTTGTGCGTCGGAATAAAAATCACTAGTTGCATTATCTGTGCTTCTACGAATATTCAATGATGGACCCGTATATGTTGATGAAATTAAATAAACACTAAATGCTCCCACAAATGCACTTTGCGCGCTTGCTGATAAATTTTGTTTCAAACGATTCACTATTGTGCTCATAGATACGCTTGTTGATTGTATCGATGTTGATGAAGCCGTTGATGCACTGATTGAAATTGTATAAGAGGTTCCTGCCGTTAATCCTGTAATTGTATAAGACGATGCGTTACCTGAGCCGGTTGCAGTTGAGCCGTTGATATAAGGTGTATATCCTGTTATGGTTCCCGAGGGATTTGTAAAACTAAATGTTATGGATGTTGCTGTTGCACTAATGAATGTGAGGCCGGTCGGTGGACTAAGGGCAGTGGTTAATGATAAAGGCGTTGGGTTTTGATAAATGACTGTTACATTACTAGTCGGCGTCGCGCTATAATAAGGATGTGCGACAGGTAAACTTGATTGAATTAACCATTTGTTCGCTAGATAACCCTCAACTTTTTGACGGTCGGTCGTCGATAAAACAGAATTATAAATTAATATTTCACTTACATAACCACCCCATAATTGAGTATAACTACCGGAAAAAAAAACTCCACCAATGGTTAGTCCTGTAAATGAAGAACTGATGATAGTTGTTGTATCTAATGCCGTGCCGTTCACATAAGGAGATATGATATTATTTGAATTGGACATTTCCATTAAACATAAGCTTGAAATAGATGTTGCTGGATTAGCATTGATTACTCCGCTCCAAACACTATTTGTTCCAGCACCAATTGCTAGTGAATTACTTATTCCTCCAAAGTAAAAGTAGCCATCGTTTTGTACTAATCTAGCATTACCACCAGCACTAGAATATCCTACTCCAAAAATAGTACAAGTTGTGGAAACTGGAATATTGTTATTAAGCATAACTCCAGAGCTAGTAAGACTTAATGCTGGTTTACCATTTGCCATAGATACGTAGCTAGGTTGATTTGCTACGGTTGATTGAGTAAAATGATAATTTAATCCTGATTTGTCTGACCACTGGCTAATTTTTGAACCTGATGAATACGTAATAGTTGTACTATCTGCTGCGTCAAGCCATAATAAGGTTCCACTAATAGACGTTGGAGTAAATGAACCGGTTGTTGTTACGTTTGCTCCAATAGAGACAGAATAATTAGTTCCCCCGTTGAGACCAGTAATTGTATATGAACTAGGCGTTCCAGAACCTGTTCCGGCTACTGCATTCAAATATGGTGTGTAACTAGTAGGGTTGGAACCTGGTGCAGTAAAACTAACCGTCAATGAACTAGCCGTGGAACTAAGTAATTGAATATTAGTAGGGTAATTAAATAGGGTATATAAAGACACAGGACTAGGATTTTGATACAAAGTTGTGGTTGTATTGGACGGACCAGCACTATAATAAGGATGGGCGCTGGGCAAATTTGCCTGAAGTCCCCATTTCCATGATAAATAACCTTCTACTTTTTGCCGGTCGGATAATGATAAAGACGTATTATAAACCAATATTTCGGATATAAAACCGTCGAATTGTCCGACTGGGTCAGTAAAAGTTGAGTCGTTACCAATAGCAAAAGACGTTATATTAAAATTACCCGACGAGCTGACTGATGATATGCTTGTACTATTTCCTATTTGAACAGTAGAATTTGCGTTTGTTCCGTCAAGCCAACATTCACATAAATACGGCACAGAATAACTTGGAAATGAGGAACTTGAATATGTACCGTTTTTATAAATGATAATAACATTAGACCCACCATTTCTAATAAAAGTAAAAGAATTATTATTATTCCAATCATGGACTCCTGGTTGAGAAAAACTTATTATTCTTCCTGCGAAACCTGCATTTGAGTTCATAGACATAATCACGAAGACAGTTGCAGTATTCGTTGTTATTGGTACTGGGCCATTTAACCATTGATTACTAGTCATACTTATCGTTATTGCTGGTTTATTATTCAAGCCAGTTGTATTATATATGTTGGACGAAGCAGATGTAGCATTACGATTGTAACCTGATTTATCATACCAAGTCGTTAGTGACGAGCCGTTTGCTGGCGCGGTACCTGTGTTAAGAGGGTCAGTTGCGTCGAACCATAGTTGACATCCCGTTAAACTTGTCGGATTGAATGAGCCAGACGTTGTTACGTTTGCTCCAATAGAGAGGGAATAATTTGTTCCGGCAGTGAGACCACTTATTGTATACGAAGAAGGACCACCTGACCCCGTTGTCGACGAACCGTTAACATAAGGAACATAACTGGTCGGTGTCGGTCCAATCGTCGGCTCACTAAAACTAAATGTTAATGATGTAGTTGTCGCACTAATTAATTGGATATTCGTGGGAAAAGGTGCTAAGGTATTGAGAACTAACGATGCAGACGGATTCGATAAAATATTTTTGGTAGTTGTTGTAGTAATCGTGGTCGGGCTACCAGGTGGAGCAGCACTATAATAAGGATGTGCCGTAGGTAAAGATGTCTGAATAGACCATTTCCAAGCTAAATAACCTTCGATTTTTTGACGGTCAGATGTACTCAGTGCTGTATTATAAACTAAAACTTCGGAAATGAAACCCTTGAACCAACCTCTGTAGTCACTTATTGATTGACTATCAGCGCCAAGTGTAAAACTAGATATAGCAAAGTTTCCTGCACTAGTTGCTGTCGAAGCTATGGTTGTGCTATTACCCATCTGCACCGTAGTATAATTATTTGTCCCATCAAACCAGCTTTCACATAAAGAAGGTATAGAATAACCAGGTGCTACACCGGTAGTCACACTAGACCCTTTTATTGAATACAATATGGTATTTGTACTTCCTGCTATTATGAATGAATGATATATATCACTACCTGAATCAAAAATACCCGGGGCAGCTAATGAAACCAATCGTGAGTAATCACCAGCACCTGGAATAATAGACATAATTACAAATACATTCATTTTATTTGTTGTAATTGGGACGGTGCCTGATAGCCATTGATAATTATTGGAGACCGTATTTATAGTTATTGCCGGTTTGTTATTCAAGCCAGTAGTATTATATATATTAGATGAAGCAGATATTGCGTTTCGACCGTATCCCGATTTGTCATACCACGTAGTTATTGACGAACCGTTTGCTGGTGCTGTTCCTGTATTTAGTGGGTCAAGTGCGTCGAACCATAATTGAACTCCAGTTATTGACGTTGGATTGAATGAGCCAGTTACTGTCGTACTCGTACTACTCGTCGAAGCAATATTCGCCACCATATTAATCGTATATTGACCACCCTGAGCCAAGCCATTTATTGTATATGAACTCGGCCCCCCAGTACCATTATATAATTTCCCATTTACATAAGCACTATAACCAGAAATCGTACCACCCGTTCTCGGTGCAGTAAAACTAAACGTCACTGAAGAAGTATCTGCACCAATATAACTAACGGCGGCCGGGGGATTAATATCCTGACTTACTATCGCATAGTTTTGTCCTAGACGTTGGGAATTTCCATTAAAGCTATTAAAAAATGAGAAGGACATTATATATTCTATGATGAAAATATAATATACGTATCCTGACTAATGATTTAGAATAAATGAATACGTAACATAAAGCCATCGATAGTCATCCACCGTTTTATTATCGCAAGGAAATTCCTTTTTCGGATAAGAGTAAAAGGGCGTCGGTTTCAATCGATAAATACCAAAATTATAATAAACTTTTCCTTCATAAGGCGCCACTTTCATAATCAAATAATCGTCCTTTATTTTCTCAGTAGTGCGCTCATTAAAATTATGAATATTCGGTAAAGCATATTGTTGATATAAATAATCATTTATTAGGCGTCGATGAATTGGGCTCGGTGTTCTCATAATTGTATTTAAAATTGAGAACTTTTCTTTATCAATGGGTCCATAAAGTCCAAAATTCCTTCGCATATCAATATCTCCATGATATAATAAGATTTGATGTATGATTTCGTAAGGTATTTTCGACATCATATAAATAGGTTTAACTGTTTATATAAATTCAACAAACTATTTCGCCATCCGTATTAACTATAGATTTAAATTGCTTATATGCATTTTGGGCATTTGCTGCATTTAAATCAACAGTTAATTTAATTTCTTTATAATCCGTTTTATCAGTTGGATAATATTCCTGTATCAGTTCTTTGGTCGGCTTACGGCCATTTAAATATTCAGTAAACGGGTCATCTTCATCGACGCGGGCATTCGAATATTGTAATAGCAACCATGTACTTACCGGATTCATGGCTTTGGACTTAAAAAAACGCATTCCCTCGACCTTATATGCTACCATTGATAAAACAGCTCTTAATAATTTATTATACTTTTTACCCTCCTGGTCCTCGTCCGTCTTTGAATTTATCATGATTTCACCATCATGTACCATTAAAAGTTCAATCGAACTTATACAGCGTTCATCTGTACATAGTGCTAAAATCAGCGTATTATAATATTGACAACCTATACATATATGACCATATTGTCCATATCGATGTAATGGCTCCAAATAATCATAATAAGGCGCTAATTTAAAATGCAAATTCGGGCATTTTTTACGAAGTTCTCCATTTAAATTAACAAGAACATCTTGCGCTTCTGTTAAATCGAGTTCCGGGGCACATGTTTGAAGCAAAATCGCGTCTTTGATTAATTGGACGTTTTTATTACCTATTGTGCGTTTTTTCGCTAGTGCATCAGCACATTTCCTTTTCATATCCGACATAGAACCACTCTTACTTTTACTTCTTGTACTCGGTAATTTTAATAGTACATATTCACCTCTCGCATCCTTATAAACTACGTGTCGGTTTGCATCATCGATATAATTGATGCACCGATTACCATCCGCACTATTAAACTCGATTTTATATATTGATTTTTCTCCCTGCATTTTCTCTAATCGAGTTAAAGTATAATCTTCGCCTTCGATACCGCTACTAATTTCTATAGTTGTTGGACTGGCTTTTCTAGTTCTCGATTTTGCTACCGTTTTTCTAGACCTTGTTTCCATTTTATTATATTGATATTTTTTTACGAGAACTTTCTATTTCTCGATTAAAACATATAAAAAACACTCATCAAATATTAAAATGCAACTTAGTGATGAACAGAATCATATTATAGAACAAATAAAACAAGGCAAAAACGCCATAGTTTGCGCCGTCGCTGGTTCTGGTAAAAGTTCTACGGTCTTGAGCGCTGCTGCACAAATGCCTGACTTACAGTTTCTACAGGTAACCTATAATGCGTCATTACGCGCAGAAATTAAAGAGAAGGTTAGAGAACTCGGCTTATCCAATATTAAAATACATACGTATCATAGTTTGGCTGTACGTTATTATTTGGCGAATTGTTTTACGGATACCGGCTTGCGCCGAATTTTATATCATGATATAAAGCCACGTACCGAAATCCCTTTAATCGATGTTCTCGTTATTGACGAAACACAAGATATGACTTTGGTTTATTTTCAAATTGTTCAGAAATTTATTAAGGATATGTTAATAAATACCGATAAATTAGTGCAATTATTAATACTAGGTGATGAATTACAGTCTCTTTATGAATTCAAGGGTTCCGATGCCCGATTTCTTACTTTAGCCGAAGAAATATGGAAAAACTGTGCTTTTTTGAGAACTCGCGAGTTCTCGAAATGTACCATGAAAATGTCATATCGTATTACCGACGAAATTTGTGCTTTCGTAAATAATGTTATGATTGGCTCGAATCGTATGAATTCTTGCCGTTCCGACGAACCCGTAAAATATGTGCGAAATTCGAGAACGAATTTAGAAAAAACAGTAATCTTTGAGGTGAATCGGCTACTCGCACAGGGTGCAAAACCATCCGATTTCTTTATTTTGGGTGCATCCGTAAAAAGTAGTAAAAGCGTGGTTCGGAAAATGGAAAATGTTCTCGTTAGTCAGGGTATTCCATGTTATGTTCCTATGATGGAAAACGAGAACATCGACGACCGCGTCATAGATGGTAAAATCGTATTTTCGACTTTTCATTCGGTCAAGGGCAGACAGCGTCCTTATGTATTTATTGTTGGTTTTGATAATAGTTATTTTGAGTATTATGCGAGAACATTACAGACAAATCGTTGCCCAAATACGCTTTATGTTGGTGCGACCAGGGCATCAAAAGCCCTCTTTTTGTTGGAAGGCGATAATTTTGCGGGCGACCGGCCCCTACCTTTTTTAAAGATGAATCACCACGAAATGCGCGCACAACCTTATATTCAATTTAAAGGCCAACCAAAATCTATTTTTTATGCCGATGAACAACGCACTATACCAGAATCTATCAACTTAATCGACAAACATTTTGAAACCCCTACAAATATGATAAAATTTATACCGGAATCGGTTATTGAAGAAATATCGCCTATTGTGGACCGTATTTTCGTTTGCGAACAGGCGGTTGAAAATGAATTTGATATTCCGTCTATTATACAAACTAGTTCGGGACATTTCGAAGAAGTCAGTGACTTGAATGGTATTGCGATTCCAGCAATGTACTACGACGAATTAACAAACCGATTCTCTAATGAAAAATCAAATATATTATTAACCATTATAAAGCAGACTTTGACCCAAATGAAATCCCATGAACATAGTTATATTCGAGAACTTGTGGAAGCACTTGGGCCATGTACTGGCTCAATAAAGGAATATTTATATTTGGCGAATATTTATGTGGCTACACAGGAAAAATTATATTTTAAGTTGAAGCAAATTGACCAGGCCGAATATGGTTGGCTTTCTGACTGGTCGAATTGTAGAGAACGTTTAAATAATATTATTGGCCGAGAATGCGCGGATACTTGCCCACGTATTGAAGAAACCATATTAAATCCTTCTATGGAGCCAGAACATGTTTTGATTGACGCAGCACTAGCGCAATTTTTTGAGAACAAAAAATTCCGATTTACTGCACGTACCGACTTGATAACAGAATCCACAGTCTGGGAGATTAAATGTACAAGTAAGTTATCGATGGACCATTTATTACAAGTCGTTATATATGCTTGGCTATGGACTGTGACGAAGCCGGACGACCCGAAAGTATTCAAAATATTAAATATTAAAACGGGTGAGGTTTTGAGACTTTCGGGTTCGCGCGAAGACTTGGATTATATTGTTATCGCCATATTACAAGGTAAATATTTGGAACATGAGCCGATTAGCGATGAAGAATTTATCCGGATGACTGGACATTAAAAAGGAACTATAGATGTACTTAGTGTTACGTTACCAGTATTGGTAACCGTCTGTGTGGAGGAACCATCGCCCGTAACTGTATTTCCAACCATCAAATATTTCGTACCCGTGATATTTGTTAGTGGGGATGTTGGTACTGTAATCGAATCGGCATTTGGGTCATATACTGCGGTTCCAGCAACTATTCTAAAGTTGGTTAAATAACCAGGCCAGTAGCCTTCATAAAAATGTCCAATCTCGACTGAATTTCCATTATAATCTTTACTATTCGTCTGTTGTCCCACTTTAATAATACCATCTTCCCCTTTAATAATACCACCTCCGCCACACCCACTAGCTTTTACGCCATCAATGAATACAGTTTCGGTTAACGAACTATTTCTAACTAATGCAAAATGATGCCATGCATTAAGAGTTATAGCGTTTGTGAAACTGTAAGTAGGTCTCATATCACCTCCGTTTCTATCTGTGCCAACTGTTTTATCATCCGTAAACCAAATAGCCAAACCACCTGAGACGTTTACACCGCTTCCTGTTACCATACTATGACCTAATAAACCAGCAAAATTGGGCGCAGCTGTTACCCATCCACCACTATTATTATAAAACCAACATTCAACTGTATAAGCGCCAGAACCCATCGACACACCTGGATTTAACGCTAATTCACGCGTAGAGCCTCCAAATAGTAAACTACCGGGAATACTTGCTGTTTTAACAGATAATGCTGACGAAGCCGTACCATCACCATTTGCATTAACCGCTTTAATAGAAATATTATATGTTGTTCCACTACTGAGACCCGTAATATTAATAGATGTACTTGTTGAAGCAGGACTAACTGCATTATATGTAGTACCATTGGTAGAATATTTATAATTGGTTATGGCACTTCCGCCATTCGACCCTGCACTAAATGAAACAGTAAGTGATGTTGAACCTACATTACTACTGCTTAGATTTGTAGGGGCTGAAGGCGTGGATGTCGGCATAATTACAGAAAGAGCAGATGAGCTAACTCCATTTCCGAGAGCATTTACAGCTTGGAGTACAACCGAATATGTTTGTCCGGCAGTAAGTCCACTAATAGTAACAGGTGATACAGTTTTTACAGGACTGAATTCATTAAAGGTCGAACCAGCATCAATTGAATATCTAAAATTAGTTATATCACTACCACCATTTAGGCCAGCATTAAAAGAAATTGTCGCAGAGCCGTTGGATGTAGTATAATTTAAGTTAAATGGTGCTAAAGGGGCAGTGGGTACATTAACTGACAATACTCCGGATTTTTCTCCAATACCTACACTATTTACTGCTTGTAGCAAAACGGAATAGCTCGAACCAGCTGTCAGTCCAGTTATGGTAATAGGTGATGTTATTACAGGAGGAGAAAATACTGTATATGTCACACCATTATTTAATGAATATTGGTAATTTATTATGGGATTACCACCTGTAGACCCTGGAGTAAAATTTATCGTTAGTGTTGTTCCTGTTATGCTAGATGATACTATTGTTGGAGCAGAAGGTGTTGTGACTTGATTAACAAATGTTATTTGATTTACACCTATTCTCCTAAAATCCGTACATATTGCCAAGTTATCGCTAGAGCAAACACTACTACGTAATGCTTGTGCACGCTGTGCTCTAAAAAAAGACATTATATATTATGCGAAGAATTGATTGTATCAAAATAATATCTAGACGCACTAGAAATTATTTTTTTAATTCGGTAAAGATGTTATTTGTACAACCTTGGTCCCCATCAGGATACAAGAATTTAATCTGAAGGAGGGGTTGAAGGGGAACCTTGGTCCCCCTCAGGATACAAGTATTTAATCGGAAGGAGGGGTTGAAGGGGAACCTTGGTCCCCCTCAGGATAAAAGTATTTAATCAGAAGGAGGGGTTGAAGGGGAACCTTGGTTCCCCTCAGGATACAAGTATTTAATCAGAAGGAGGGGTTGAAGGGGAACCAAGGTTCCCCTCAGGTATAAACTTCTGGATACACTCCCAAATCTTGGCGGACTCATCAAAAGAAAAAACACCGCGCTTCTGTGCAATATTCAAAAAAGATACCATCACATTAAGAGCGACGTTTTCATTACTTACAGGAACATTGAGCAAATCATTATTCACGATGGCGGACTTGGCATCGGTCGGAATAGGACTTTGCTCAGAAATCTGCTCGGGAACAGGAGTAGGAACGGGTTCAGTAAGCTCACTTGACATTATATAATGTATCAAAGTTATTTTTTATATTGTTTTTTTGTTTTTCTATTTTTGCGCTGTTTTTTTCTGCCTGCTTTGGTTCCCCTACTAAACCAACTTCCAAAACGATTTCCTACATTCAAAATAGCTCTTCCCGAATTCGTTGAAGTTTCAGAAACGCTTCTGGTGAATGCATTCAAATATTCACCCTTTTCATTCGGTCCTTCATTTAATTGTACTTTTGTTCTTTCATCCAAATCTGTTCCCGATTTAAAATTAATTGCCGAAAAATAACCATACGTTTTCATATCTTCAAAATTTTTACTTGAATTATGTAAAACTGGTCGGCATTTTGATTCACCCAAATCAGTTAGAGTTCCTTCCATAACCCCTATTATTGTTTTGTTTGGTGTAAATTGATAAGGATTAGAATCAACAATGTTTCCGGAGCAAGGATTAATATATATTTGTAATACTACCTCTCCACTGCCTTTTGGTTCGTTATCATTTCCGTCCTCACTAAATAAATAAATCCATACTTTTAAAATATCTAGTTTGTCAACTATTTTTTTTAATATTTCGCTACGACCATATTCTTGTAATTTAAACGTCACGCATGTTTTTGTATAAGGTTTGTATGAATAATAAAAAAGTCTTTTATTAGCTGATGCTGCTTCAAAAAAATTTGTTCTTGATGAACGTTTGGATGGATCTGTTTTGAATGCTACATAAAGGTTTTGTAACTCTTGTTGCTTCTGTTGATATTGTTGTTGTTGTAACTCTTGTTGCTGCTGTTGATATTGTTTTTGTTGTAACTCTTGTTGCTTCTGTTGATATTGTTGTTGTTGTAACTCTTGTTGCTGCTGTTGATATTGTTTTTGTTGTAACTCTTGTTGCTGCTGTTGATATTGTTGTTGTTGTAACTGTTGTTGCTGCTGTTGATATTGTTGTTGCGGTGGTGGTGGTGGTAGTGCTGCTTCTGGTTGATTAATGGCTAGCTCTTCCATATTAATAAAAATAAAATATATATTAAACTCATATTTTATTTACAACTTCTTAAATTATATTTATTCATAGTCGGCTTGACATATGTAAAACATCCATTTTTGAGAACCTTTTTATTTTCACGCCAAGCTCGGCTTGCTTCATCAAAATTAATATTTACCGCAAATTGCACCTTTTTTGTCTGACTACGGGTAAGCATGCTAAATTTATCTATATTAATTAATAATAATGTAAAATCAATTTTCGTAAGTATAAATAAAATGTTTATTCGTATTTATAATGTTCACGTCTTCATATTGAACAATAGACTTCTGCGCAACATTTTCTTTTAAAAACCCATCAATATGTTCATTATCAGAATCATCAAATATAACAGGGCATCCCAATTTCGATAAACATTTTACGTTATTAAAATCAGCAGAAAAAACATCATACGTGTGTCCTCCATCGATATGACATAAATCAAAAGTATTTAATTCTTCTTTATAGTTCATTACAAATTGGGGTATTCTTTCAGTTGAGTCTCCCGCTATAAAAGACATTTTAGTATTAGGAAATGCCGAGCTAATATATTTTAAACAAGGTAATGTATAAGCGTGACAGTTTAAATCAAATAATAAATATTCAGCGTCGGGATTTTCAAGTAACATAATAAGAAGACTATGGCAGGCATTAACACCAATTTCGCAAATTTTGGTTTTATTACGAGCCAAATATTGTAGATTTTTAATTTTATCTAAAGTTTCCTCTATAATGTATTGGTCCGCCGTTATATCACAAACTAAATTACCCTCGACTGGTTCTCCGATTTCTCTTAATATACTCGCCAAACTTTTTACATGAACATTTTCAAACAACTCCATTGATATATAATGTCTTTTTGTTTAAATTTATAAAACACAAGTTATTTATTTCTTACCGCCTTTCTTAATACACCGTTTGTTTGTCTTATTTTTCTTTTTACCAGGAGGGCACTTGGTATTACAGCGATGAGTCTTGGTGTTTCTACGATGATTCTTTTTACAGCGTTTATATTTACGTGTCTTTTTAGACGTAGATTTCGAAGACGATTTAACACGTTTACGACTACGGCGTACTACGGGTATTAAATCTACTTCATCCTTAAAATTCTCCTCTTCTAAACGGTTCTGTTTTGGTTTTGCTATTATCTCCTCTTCTACAACAATTTCTTTTGGTAAAAAGACTGGTGGCATTGGTTTAGGCATAGGCATAGGCACTGGTACAGGTACTGGTATAGGTACGGCCTGCTGCTCAGGCATGGCCTGCTGTTCAGGCATGACCTGCTGTTCAGGTATGACCTGCTGTGCTGGTTCTTCGGGAGCAGGTTGTAATGCTTGCATAGTTTCGTTCGCAGAACCATTATTAGATATTTCATCTATTTCGGCAGGAGGAGGACCCGCAATAGCTACCGCACTATTTGTAGCAATATTTGCGATTTCATTTTCATTTAAAGGTACTACTCGATTTGCTTCCATATATATTAGAATCACAATTTATTTTTATCTATTACTACTTCGCGTAAAACATTTTTCATTATTTTATCCATATATTTTTCTTCTTGTTCCTCGGTTTCTCCTCCTAAAGCAGTTAACGAAAGTCGTATATATTCATTGTTCTCCTTTGAATTATTATTAATACAATCGGGATTTAATTCCTGCCATTTTTGTAATTGTTTCAAATTCATTTGTGCTACGCGAGTTACCGCCTTTTTCAATTTCTGTTTTTCTGGGTTCTCTTTTTCCCATACATCTTGGTCACGAACATAAACCGTTTCTCGTTTCACGTCTGTGCAATGTATTGGTCGTTTATTTACGTCCATATTCTTAATACCATTCATAATAATACGCGAAATACCTTCCACATAACCAAGGCGCCCCGTGTTCTCAAAATCCTCAACTTGAACTTTTAATGAATTTATGAAATCAGTTAGATTTATAGCATCCTTACATGTTTCATTCAGAAAGAAATTCAGATTAAATTGATTATTAGTATTCAGTGAATTTGTGTTATTGGACTGATGCGTAGTCGAATTTTGTTTGGCGATTTCAAATAATTTCGTATTTTGTTCTAAAAACATATTCTGCATTTCTTTATTCGATTTCATCATCTCTTTGAACATTTCACATATGAATGCCGTGGACGGATTTTCTAGTTCAATAGGATTAGCAACAATGGGCGTATTTTCATTACTGACTATGGGCTTACATTTTTTCTTATGTTTCCATATTCCACTTGCTGTTTTAAAACACATATTACAGTTTATGCATTCTAATTTATTTGTCATAGTCGCATTGATATGCTTTGCACTTATTATATGTTTTGCAAAATCACTACTTAAATTTGTTGAATAATTACATTTTTTACAGAAGTGTCTCGCACTATCGTCTGATGAAGAATTTTTATTTCCTATTATTTCCATTTTATTTCCAGATATTTCCATGACTCTTCTTTCGTGTTTACGGGTTAATAAATGTTTATTATAATCGCCATTTTGATACGTATTATAATCACAAACAGAACAATTATAAATCTTTATTGGTTTATCGGGCACAATTTTGTTTCCGGACATTCTTATAAAATGGAAATAAAAAATCTTCCTAAAGGTGGCGCGGCCGTTTTTTCGAAAAAAACTTATGCAGTTAACTAGAAATTATTATTTTGGAATTTAAAGCATTATGCTAAGAAATCGTTTTTCGGCTTTTTCCTGAAAATATTTATCTTGTACTTTTTCATTTTGGACATTTTTAAAATGTCCATTTTCCAAAAGTTGGCCTATTTCTTTTTGGGGATTTATGAAAATAATATAATAAATTGTCTAAGATACTTAAAGAAATTAAACCCAAGAAATTGATTTTGATGATTCTGATATATTTTTATTAGACAGGATGGAGTATATGAATGTTTGGTATCACTGGACCAATTATTATGATTCTGATGAGGATTTTCATAATCAGAAAAACTTTGAGAAAAATATGGATACATTTGATGAACACGTAAATGAATTCATCAAAGAAGGATGGCGGCCACATGGCCCTAGCCAATTTTCAGCGGGATGGTTTACTGGATGTAGAAGTACGGGTTCAGCAATTCAGACTATGGTCAAATCAAATCTCTCTTAATTTGAGAGCAGCTATAGTTTGATATTTATCGTTCATTAATTGAATAAGGTCTTCGGCTTTAATAATTTTTTCTCGTTTTAATATCTCTGCGCTTTCTTGAATTAAATCTCTAGAATTCCTCACCAGGAACTCGGCATATTTATATGCTTCATCAATGAGACCAGCGACCTCTATATCAACCATTTCTTTATATTTTTCGCTCATATTGGGATAAACGGCATGCTTACCCATTCCATAATATAAAATCATTTTTTGAGCTAATTTCAGCGCCTCTTCAAAGTCGTTTATTGCGCCAGTAGTAATAGAACGACCGTAAAATACTTCTTCAGCAATACGTCCACTAAGTAAAATCATTAGATGCTCGAATAGTGCTTCGCGTGTCATAATAGGACTTTTATTATTTGCAAATACGGTATAACCAGGGCTGCTAGGTGCCTGTAAATTAATTAGTACTTTGGTAACAGGACTATGATGTTTACATAGGAGACCTACAATCGCATGCCCGAGTTCATGAATAGCAATTTGGTCAATAATTGAATCTGTGAATTCATGTTCAGTGGGTTGCCATCCGACCATCATTTTATTGAGAACAATTTCCAAATCTTCCTGATTCATAGAAGTACGGTCAAAACGCAGGGCATGTAACATGGCTTCATTTAATAGGTTCTCAATTTGAGCAGCAGAAAATCCACTGGTTTCTTCAATAAGGTCTCCAATTTTAATAGTCTCATTCATTGGTTTACCTAATTTATGAATATTAAAAATTGCTGTTCGAGTTTTTTCATCGGGATTACCTATATATATGCGTTTATCTACACGCCCTGGTCGCATTAAGGCCGGGTCTAATAAATCAGCACGATTTGTGGCTCCAATTAGAAAAATACCCGAAGTATTTTTAAATCCATCGAGACCGACTAAGAGTTCGTTCAATGTTGAATCACGCTCAGTATTTGAAGTCTCTGCATCAGTAGACCTACGACGGCCAACTGCGTCAATTTCATCTACGAAAATAATACAAGGTATATTATCTTTGGCTAACTTGAAAAGTTCTCGAATTCGACTAGAACCGACACCCACATATTTCTCTAAGAATTCAGAGCCCGATACGGCAATAAATGCAACACCTGCTTCTCCGGCGAGTGCCTTAGCAAATAAGGTTTTACCATTTCCCGGGGGTCCCTCAAAAACAAGACCCTTTGGTATACGTACATTATAACCTTGATATTTGGTATAATTAGAAAGAATATCAATACATTGACTAAGTTCTTGTTTAATATTATCATAACCACCAATATCTTTAAATGAAACCGAGGATTTAGTGATGACTTCGAAATTATCGGATTTTTTCTTAGTATTACGGCTATTAGAACCATAAAATTTATCGTCATCGTCATCATCTTGCTCATTATATTTAAGACCTAGGCCAGGCATTAAAGCAGCTGGATTAATAATTATTCGAAATCCGCCAGACCTGGGTCTGGAAATATTTTGATTGGCATAAAGTTCTGCCAAATCATCATTTAAATGAGTACCATTTTCACTTGTACCTATAATTTCTTGGTTTTGAATAGTAATATTTTGGGAGTTTAGACGGCGCACATAATGTTCATAGTAAGAACGAGAAAAAGGGTAGTTTCGCATTTGTATAGCCGTTCCAGGTTCTCGAATTCTCTTAAAAAAACTGGGAAAAAAGGCCGAAACAGTAGTTATTAAAATGAGTCCAATGATTTTCATTTTAGTATATAAATACTAAATGTTTATATTTTAAACTTATATTAGTTTTTCAGTATAGTAAACTCCACGTTTACCACATAGGTCATCATCGTGTCTTGTTTCTTGTGCGGAAATATATTTTATGGTACCAGTAACAATGTTTTTTTCACCAAATTTTGTACATTTACCCATAATTATAGAATTTGGTCCTTTTGGTTCTAGAAAATATGAACATTTTTTACATATAACTGTCGAGGCATTTTTAATGATTGGTCGAAGAACCTGCATAGTATATATTTTCTTAATATAAATTTATTAAATCGATTTTTTGTTTCTATATATAAATGGGAGCAGAGGCTATTTATAATAATGAAACATCAGATACTACAAAACCTATTATTGGAACAATTGAAATGAACAGTCATGAATTTGAATATGAAGTTTATTTGTTACCCATTTTAGGGGCAGAAAAAGAATCCGTAGAACGTGATTTAATACGCCGCCTAGGTAATCGAATGCAGAATGGAAAGCATTGTTTAGATATTAATGAGACCGTAGTTTCTAAAAATATTGAGAACGACGAATATAGTGTTATTGCTTTCATAAAAAATAAGAATCATGATGATGTGGCATCAGGAACATTACAATATTATGATTGGTGCGAAAAAGGAAAACCACAGATGTGGATTAATGATTTATGCCGAATAAGCACTAGTAAACAATCAGTAAGCCCAGTAAAGGCACTTTTAAAAGTATTTGAAATGATGACAAAGACTTATACAAAACGATTAAAATTTATTAATTTAATGGTAGATAACGAGAACTTAGATAAGGCACGTGTTTTAATAGGTATTTATAAAAAATATGGATTCGAGGTATTACGATATCCTGATTGTATGATGGACGACCCAACCAGTGAATATACTTTGATGCGTAAACGCTTAGACCGAAAATCGCCTTCAAAAAGTAAGAAATCGAGAACATCGAAAGGCGGGCGTAGAAGTCGGAACAAGAAATGATTTATTTTCTATTATTATAATATGGCACCACTTCTATAGTTACAAGTTGTTTTAATGATGAAATAAATTTATCATGGACCGTTAATTTAATAAAAAAAGGCATTCCGTATATTATTTATAAAAAAACGGATACAATTATAACAACAGAGCAATTTCAAGATTTACCATATCAACTAATAGAAATCCCAAATATTTGTCGCTGTGAATATGCTTTTATCTATCATATTGTAAATAATTATGATAGATTAGATGATATAACGGTTTTTGTAAAGTCAAATTGGGCAAAATATGGTATTCATTTTCATTATTTATTAGAAAATTGCGCAAAATATGATTATATGACAGTAGGAACTCATAAGGAAATTATTAGTTATTCCAATCATGAACCCAATGAGGTAGATTTTTGGAAAGATTGGTATGATAATATTTTTTCTCCAGAATTAGCAAAGCCCAAAGATGTTGTCGCTTGGGGTCATGGTCCATGTTTTAGTGTTTCTCGAGAAATAATACATAGACATCCAAGGTCGGTATATGAGTATTTATTAGAAAGATTGACCCGGCCAAGTCGGATTTTTAATGGTTCCAAATTAAATGAAGTCGGTGTCATATATCATAATGAAATACAGCGATTCTATACTATATTTTTTACACATGCCCTTCCAGAAGCGAATCAATATAAGATTTATAATGATACGAAAAAAGTTAATCCTAAGCCGTCCCGTTTCGGACTATTTTACCATAATAGGTAACGAGCTCTCAATAAAGGAAATGGATAAACATATTCATAGTAATAGTAGTGATAGTGACGATGGCTGCGACGATGGTGGTGGTGGTGGTGGTGGTGGTGACGGCTGTGATGATGGCTGTGATGACTATGGCTTGAATCACTGGACGACGATGACGATGACGAAGATGATGAGGAGGAAGACGATGAAGACATCTTATAAAATAGTAATGCAAAATTATTTTTACTGATAAAATCAACCGTAATTCCTTAAGTTGTTATGATAAGTGTAGTTGTATTTACAATAAAAATATACAATATCAAAATTGTATATTTTTATTGCAAATATGGTGATTTTTTTTATAGTGGTAGAGTACTTAATGGAAGACGAATATCATTTGTTTTCATAACATTATTCTTACGGGCACATCCTCGTTTGTGTGCCGCAAGCGCTTTCAAATTATTAGCATTGAAAGCTTTACACATATCACACTTAAACCCAGGTTTTTGAACAGTATTTGTATACTTGGTAGACAAGTACTTATCGAGACAGGGAAAGCGTATTTCGTCGATTTGACTAAGAACTTTTTTCTGGCAGTCCTTATATAAATTAATGAGAGCTTCTTTTTGAGAAATAAAGAGTTGATATTCTTTGTTAATTTCGTCAAGGACGGCCTTCGATATTGTATTCTCGTCACGGCCACCAGTATTCAACTCTTTTAATTTTATGGAAATAGTATCTATAACATCTACCGCAATTTTAATTTTTTCTGGACTATAGCAGGCGCTATGAACAAAAACAATGATGTTTCCGCGGTGATATTCGATAAGATAATTTGGTTTGCTTGAGAATCCACTACGTTGGCTGACAAATATGCCATGACAGTTTTTTTCTTCAATCGTTTTGTAAAATTCCGTAATTTTATCGGTACTAATATTTTCTTCGACATCAACACATTCAAACAAAATTGCAGGTTTTAAATACCGTTTCATAGAAAAACGAACAGACTTTTCTGTGCTATCTTGTAATATAAACTCAGCCGTACTATACATTTTATTGAATACACCAGCCATTTGCTGAATATTCATATTGTTGCAATTTTCAATACCATCATGATGATGTTTCTTGAACATCTCACCAATTTCGCCGATGAATTTTGCATGAGTAATTTGTTGACGCACTGCGTTTTCTTTTTGTAAATCCGCAATTTTTTCTGTAATATTGTTATTCAGAGCATGAACGGTATCATGAATAAAATTATTACTATTAGTAATTGGACGTGACGCCATAGACCTTTCAAATAATTCTATGAACATCAGATTAACGGTATTAATGTCAATTTGAGGGTTGTTTTTATAGAAAGAAACTATTCGCGGGTCAATGTTTTCAAAAATGGAAGAAACCATTAGTTAGTACTGCAGGTATATATTTATATTATAAATTAAATTTACTTTTTGGACGCATTTTAATTATCGAAGAGGATTTGTAGGATGTGGATTTGGCGGAGGCATAACAGGGGCATTGGGTATATTTTTCTGTAAGCTAGCAATAATTACTTCCTTTTGTATTATAATAGAAATCAGTTCAGCATTTTTTTTTTGTAAGTACTCGACAAGGGGATTTCGATTTCCAAGCGCTGCGTCAGTTTCTAACATTTGTTGAACGGATTGTGTTTCCTGCTGATTTTGTAGTTTTTCTTTTGTTTCATTAAGTTCGGCTTGTAACTTTTTATTTTCTTCGGTTACAGCCAAAAAATTTGCCCAGAGTTCATTGTATTTTGTTTTCCAAATATAGTTCTCATATCCGAGATTATTGAGATAACTGTTTAGTTGACTATCGGCCGCCATATAATCAATGGCGCTAAAAATTTTTCTAAAGAATTCGGCATCAAACCACAAATGGTAAGACTGTAATACAAATTGTACAAAAGTAATACAACGGTTACAATTGTAATTTGTAATCAGAAACCTGTCTTTGTAATTACAATATTCGACTGCATATGTGGTCATAATTTAGGAAAAAAATTTTGGAAAAAATAATCTACCAGATTAATATATGTCGATGTCGACAAACTCTGGTGTTCCTCTTTTTCCTGCTTTCAACCCTTATTCCCTGGACCCAAGCCAAATATTAGCGTCGATGCAAAATAACGCTCTTACCGCAAACATCTACGAAGGAACCGCAAAGGCGGTTAATGCTACTAATGATAATCAGCGTCTTATGACCAATGAATTTGCCAACACAAATAGCAACATTTATGAAGGTGTTGTGAAAGGTATCAACTCCACAAACGATACCCAGCGTCTTATGACCAGCGAGTTCTCCAACGTAAACAAGAATATCTTTGATACTATTGCACAGAATGCTGTTGCTATTGAGCGCAACGGCGCCGCCGGCACTGCTACCAGCGAGCGTGTTGGTTACCAGATTGGTACCGCAGTTGAGCGTAACGGTGCTAATGCCGCCGCCACAAGCGAGCGTGTTGGTTTCCAGGTCAATAGTTCCGTTGACCGCAACGGAAATCAGATTGGTGTTGCTGTAGAGCGCAACGGTGGTAACATTTTGTCTACGGTTGAGCGCATTGCTGGCGAAGGCCGTCTTACCACGACCGTTGTCGACGCTGCTAGCCGCCAGGCTGCTAACGATAGCGCCCGTGATATTTTACGTGGTGTTGACCGTGTTGGATTAGATGCCGTGAGCACCACCAAAGAGACATATGCTGGTCTTTTACAATCAATTGAGCGTAATGCTGGCGAAACCCGCTTAGCCAATGCTATTGGCCAGGGAAATAGCGATGTCAAGATGGGCGATATTCGTCACGCTATTTTAAACGATATTAATCGCGCCTCAAACGAGACCCTTGTGAATGGTATCCAGAATTTTAATGTTTTGAACAAGGCCGTTACGGATGCGGCGTGGGAGAACCGTACGTCGTCAGCCGCTGGGTTCCAGAACCTTTCAGAAGAGCACCTTCGTGGTAAACATGATATCATTTCGTCGGAGTCTTCTCATTTTACTACCAGCATCCTCGAGAGCCAGAAAATTCGTGAGAACTTAGCTATGCAAGCGGCCAACAACTATGCCTCTTTGTTACTTGAGGACCAGAAGAACAAGGAGCAAATTGCGTCTCAGGCAAGCACACAATATGCTTCCATGCTTCTTGAAGGCCAAAAGAACAAGTCCGACTTAGCCAGCCACTCTGCCATGCAGTTTGCCGCCATGGTAAGCAAGTCTGATGGCCATTATGCATCCTTAGGTAAACAGATGGACTGCCACTATGCGTCCATCATCCTCGAGCAACAAAAGGCCAAGGAGCTTATTTCCCGTGAGCTCGCGGATGCCAAATATGAGGCACTTAAGAACAAGATGGAGCTCTCCAAGGAGATGGGCGACTGCTGCTGCGAGATTAAGCAGAAGGTGGACCAGCGCACTCAGGAGGTTATTGGTGTAGTTGATACCCTTGACCGCAACCGTCTCCGTGACGAGGTTAACACAACTACCAATGAGAACAACTTACTTAAGTTTGCTGAGCTCGGTGCTTTGGGTGGAGGTTATGGTGGTTACGGAGGTTATGGCCGTGGTTCCCGTGGCCGCCACGGTGGTCGCCGTTGAAGGTGCGAAGGGTCGTCAGATAATAATAACCAGAGAAGATTCGGTTTAGACCCCAGTAGAAGCTTCAGTTCTGATTCTTCTTCGTCTGATTCAGATTCTGAATCGTCTAGTTCCTCTAGTTCCTCTAGTTCATCTACTTCATCTAGCTCGTCTGATTCATCTAGTTCATCTAGCTCGTCAGATTCTTCACGTGGCCAACGTGGTCCCAGAGGTTTTCGCGGACAAATTGGCCAAACTGGACCAATTGGACCAGTTGGACCTGTGGGACCAGTTGGACCAGTTGGACCAGTTGGACCCGAAGGACCAATAGGACCAGTTGGACCAGTTGGACCAGTTGGACCCGAAGGACCAATAGGACCAGTTGGACCAGTTGGACC
>Ga0209188_1000210_pt1 | contig 64627 bp, 68 predicted proteins | sample C_130625_EF_Meta_FD_187307 | JGI IMG/M metagenome (GOLD analysis project Ga0209188, IMG submission 187307) | Freshwater microbial communities from Lake Croche, Canada to study carbon cycling - C_130625_EF_MetaG (SPAdes) (version 2) | ecosystem: Environmental > Aquatic > Freshwater > Lake...
ATGAAGCCTGCACTAAGCAAAGGTACTATCAAAGTTATTGCCAGTACCACATGGGAAGAATATCGCAAGCACTTTGAAAAAGATCGTGCATTGATGCGCAGATTCCAACGTATCACAGTTGACGAACCCACTGTGGAAGTCACAATGCAAATTCTTAAAGGTATTAAGAAATACTACGAAGAACATCACAAAGTTAAAATTAAAGATGAAGCATTGCAAGAAGCAATCAAGCTGAGTGTAAAATATCAGGCAGATAAAAAGCTACCCGATAAGGCAATTGACTTGATCGATGTTGCTTGTTCACGTTTTAACTTGAAAATGCCAGACAATGAACGAGTAGTCAATTCCGAAGGCATACGTTTTGAACTTGCTAAGATGGTTAAAATTCCAGAAGAAGTTGTTGCTGAACAAGAAAGCGAAGGGCTTGTTAATTTGCAAGGACATCTTTCTAAAGAAGTGTATGGTCAGGATACAGCCTTAGAAGAAGTGGTTGATAAGATCATGGTAGCACAAGCTGGCTTGAAATCAGAAAACAAACCTATTGGATCATTTGTATTCATGGGCCCAACTGGTACAGGTAAAACTGAAACAGCTAAGGCACTTGCTAAACACATGGGTACTAAGTTGTTGCGTTTTGACATGAGTGAGTATCAAGAGAAGCACAGCATCAGTAAGTTGATCGGTAGCCCTCCGGGCTATGTGGGCTTTGAAGAAAATGCTGGCTTGTTGATTACACAGATTCAAGAAAATCCAAACGCTGTTCTATTGTTTGACGAAATTGAAAAGTCTCATCCAGATGTGGCCACAGTATTGCTACAAATGATGGATAACGGTTTTATCACTGGTTCAAATGGTAAACAAGCTGACTGTCGTCAACTTATCCTTATTCTTACAACCAATGCCGGCGCTCAATCAGCTGAAAAGAACGCTATTGGCTTTGGCGCACAAGACAAAGAATACAGTGATGTAGATTTAAAGAAATTCTTAACACCAGAGTTCCGCAATCGATTGGACGGTATTATTACATTTAAGAAACTTGGCAAACCAGTTATGATCAAGATTGTTAACAAGTTTATCGACGAGATGCGTGATCAAGTCAAAGAAAAAGGTATCCGTATCAAAATCAATAACGAAGCGATTGACTGGCTAATTACAAAAGGATTTGATGCCAAGATGGGTGCTCGTCCATTACAACGTACTATTGACAAGGAAATCAAGCGTGACCTTGCTAAGATGATATTATTCGGAGAACTTAAGAACGGTGGATGGTTACATATCAGTGTTGAAGAGGATAAAATTTTGCTCACAGCAAAAATTAAAACTCCAAAACTACCGCTAGTTGTAACTGAAGCTGAAACAGTTACTATAACAGAAAATGAAGTATAAAGAGACCCGTAGTTTATTTTTAGGAAAATACCAGTACAAAATAGCACTGGTATGTTCAAGTGCATCCTTGTTCAGGGGAGGTGATATCGATAATGCCGTTATGGAATTGGCAAAGATTGATGTTAGGCATCCTGAACATTTTTCCTATTGGGCCAGTCGAATCAAATCTTCCGAAGACTTAGAATACGTAAGATCATTATGTTATGATTTTAAAAAGATTACAGACTATGACTTACGTGTAGAACAGCCTATTATCAACATCTATACCAACGATATCAAATCCGTTAAATTGTTTGAAAAGAAATATTCCGATACTATCAAATTCATTAGCAAACCCGCGGCAGACGGTGTATTAACCAGCGATACTATCATAATGAATAAGATGAATTTTGATTATCGTATTACTATGGGTGCAACTAAACAGGAATACAGCACTTTTGTTGAATGGGCTGAAAAACACCCCAAAATCAAGCTGACAAAAAGCTGTATACGTGATTTGCATCGTGGTAGAAGTTGGGGCGGTACGCACTTCTATGTGTCGGGCGACAACAATTTGCTCATGACCAAGATGCATTTAGGCGGTACTATAAGCAAGGTACAGCGTATTATACACCAGGCCGAAGTATAAAACACATTCTACGTATTACGATAAATACTCTAACTGCCCCAGTTAGGGTATTTTTTTGATAAACGGGCCAAAATATGCGTATAAATGAACTTTGCGAAAGCGTTGACTTAGAATTAGGTAAAGAAGCCAAAGACCCAAATGATCCACACGGACTGGGGTTTGATTTAAAGGACGACTTGATGTTCTTCATGCATCACGATGATGATGCATACCGCCGCCACACATTTCCAGCAATATTAAAAATCAAAGATCAGTTAGATGCTGGCAAACAAACAGATTACAAACTTTTTGACAAAGCCATCAAAGAAGTGTACAATAAGTATTGCAACAAATTTCAAATTAGAGAACTGCCACATGAATTGGATCAGGAATTGTTAGACGAGCTATGTCAACAGTTACACGAAGAAGAATGTGAAAAGATCAAAAACGGTCATTACGGGAAAAATTAAGTGTTACTTCGAGAATTATTCATCCGCGAAGTTGAACAAGCCAAAGTGCCAGTACAACTCGGGCGGGCATTTAATCATCCTGAACATTTTGTAATATTTTATGGAGTGAGTGGCATACTCGAAGCCCTGCAACACTTTGACGAAATCAAAGCTGAACCCAAACAATTGAGATTCAAATGGGACGGCAATCCTCAAATCTATTGGGGCAGGGAAGTTGCCGGAGGTCCACTAGTACTAGCAGGACACAATGGCTGGGGCAAAGGTGGTCGCAATACTGGCACCACAATGGATGACTTTACTAGTCCGGAAGCTGTGCAAAATTTTATTCTACACAAAAGCGGTGAAGGTGCCAAGGGACAAGAAGTAACTGCCGAACGCCAACGCTTTGCTAGTGAATTTGCAAGTTTGTATCCCACATTCGATGCGGCCACTCCAAAAGACTTTGTTGGGTTTGTGTATGCAGATGCTATCTTTATGCCCGCTACCAAACCCAAAATGGATAGCAGTGGTACTTATAACATGCATCCTAATCCACACAGTGCCACTGAATACCATGTCAGCAAGGATAGTGAATTAGGTAAACGTGTTGCTGGCGCAAAACTTATGATTGCGGCACACGGAACCTTTGATACATTCGGTGCACCAGACTCTGCACAAAAACCCAAAGACAGTTTTGAAGAATTTAACGGCACTAATGAATTAATTGTGTTGGACCCAATTTATAATAGTCAGGCACCAGCCCACGCAAAAGGCGGAGAAGAACTCACTGCTAAAAAAGATGTGACTACAAAACAAACATGGTTGGAACAGCACAGTGAAAAAATTGATCAGTTTGTTGGCAGTGTTTCGAATACAGATAAAAACGGAATATTTTATCCATTCCTGAATCAAAAAAATGCAGGTGGTACATTTGATAGTATCAACGCCAAAGTATTTTTTGATTGGATGGCAGAGCCACAAGCCAACGGCAAGCCCCGTGTGTCAGTACCCAAACAACAAGTGCTACACAATCTCGAACAACAAACACAGGCATTGAATGAAGTATTTCATGCTATGAAAGTTATCCGTGATATCAAACACGACATATACAAAATAACCAACGACACACATGATGCAGATGTGTGGGCAACCAATAGTGAAGGTTATGTGCGCTATGCCAAAGATAATCACAAACATGGCAATATGAAGATTGTTGCACCAGGGTGGAAAAATTGAAAGCATATCATTTAACAGAATCTGACCAGAATCAAGCCGCTATTATATTTGGGCGATTCAATCCTCCGCATTTTGGCCACAAAGCGGCTTGGGACATTGCGGCAGAATTTCCCATATGGTATGTTGGCACCAATCAAAGCACACAAGGCCCTAAAGATCCACTGCCATTTGATATCAAAATAGAAGCCATGAAAACATTCATGCCTGATATAGACGATCACTTGGTTGCAGAACAAAGCTGGTTTACTTTGGCATCCATGGTATACAAGCAACACGGTGCTGTCACATTGCATATTGTGACAGATGCCACTGATTCAAAAATATTTGTACCAGCACTACAAAAACAAAATGGCATCGAAGGTCCGCACGGATTTTACAAATTTAATAATATTGTATGGAAAGAAGCCAAACGACAAAGCGAAGCAAGTTTGGTTAGAAAAGCAGTCAAGGATAATAATCCACAAGAATTTGCGACCTATTCTGGTGTACCTGCTGATACAATGATTGCAGGACATCCATATTTCAAACTGGTAAGACATTACATGATGCCCTACATGCAAGCAGAAGCAGACAAAGAAAAACAAAAAGCTGAAAGAGAAAGATTAAAAGCTGAAAAAGAACAACAAAAAGCGGAGAAACTTGCAATGAAACAACAACCCAAGGCCAAAGGGCCTGCACAAGAGTTAGCTGAAACAAAACGTATGAGTGCGGCAGTTAAACTACAACGTGCATGGGATCGTGAACGTGCTAAATCTAGTGCAAGTAATGAACGTGAACACATGCGTCGTGAATTACAAGGCATTGCCGATCGTATGAAGCCAAAAGAAGAACCCAAGAAAGACGATCAAACTTTATCAGAAATAAAACAAAGACTAGATCCCAAATGCTGGAAAGGCAAACACAAAGAGGGTACTAAGATTAAAGGCGGCGTTCGTGTTAACAACTGTGTTCCTAACGAAGGCCGAGTGCGTATCGGTCAAGCGTTAGAAAGCATCTACGAAGCCAAGGCCCGTGAATCATTAAAGAAATTTGAACAAGATGCAATCCCTGGTATGACTGTTTATGACAGTTTAAATAACAGTGACTCGTATACTGCGTATCGATTTGGAGTTGCACTTGCTCCAAGCCCAGATTTTACTGATATGGCTAAGAAAAGTGCTCTAGCGAATTCATTTGCTATGATCGATTATACCGATGCTGATGCAAAAATTCGTAAAGGTGCAGAAAAATCAATGGGTGTAAAAGCTAGTTCTTCTTCATCAGCTAGTTCAAAAGAACTTCCAAGTACAAATAAAGTTAGTCCAATAGCTACCGCTAAACGTAATAAATACGGTATATGAAACAGTACAGAATAACCAGCCAAGACCTAAATCAAGATAGTCCAGACGATTGCTATCTTGCTCCGGATGATCCTGTACAAGAATTAAAAATATTATCAGGTATGGGCGGGCTAGGTGGCGAAGCTAGACTGCACGAATATCGTGCTAGTCAGGGTAGCAATATCAGTGTTACAGGTAATGAGAATGCCCGCATTCAACGTGAAAAAAATATACAACCAGGAACTCCAGAATGGTTCAAGTTATGGTTTTCAAAGCCATACATGACTGGGGAGGAGAAGAAATGAGAGCTAGAGAATTTTTAAACGAACAAAACGCGGCTAAACCTTTACGTAAGAATTCCAAACAATCGGCTCTATATGCTAAACGATATGACGATATGGACACATATTATGATATGTATAGATTTGGTGTAGCTATTGCTGGTGGCCCGGATACTCCTGACGAAGGGCCTGCTCGTGCAAGTCCAACAGTATGGATACGTAACGATATCGAAGACGCTAAAGTTAAAACAGCTGAACGAGCATTAGGCGTTAAAGGAACTGTAATTGTTCCAAAAGGGCCTAGCGAAGAATATAAAGATACTGAAACAGTTAGTCCGGTAGCTAAGATTAAACGTAACAAATACGGAATTTAATATGCGAGCTAAAGAATTCATCAGCGAAACAGCATCAATGGGTGCAACTAGCTCAGCAAACATTGCGACCGTTGCTAATCCCAACATTGCAGGCGGTGTAAACAACGCCAAACCGCCTAAAATTATGCAGAAAAAGAAGAAAGACGGAACGGCTGTAAATGCCTTAGATATGATAGGAGTCAGCCTATTCGGCGGCGAAACCATTAAAAGATAAATATTACAAGTTAACGGAGTCCTCAAATGGCCAAACAAGATCTATATAAAACAGCTCAACAAAGTGCAAAACTATTCAAATTAATTCAAGACGAACAGCTATTAGAAAGCTGGGTCAAGAACAAAATTATCAGCGCCGCAGAAGATATTTCTACGGTTTATCAGTATTTGAACTACGAAAAGCAGTTCAAAGATTACAGCAAAATGATTGCTGAAAGTACTGACCTAAGTGATAGCAAACGTGCTGTGTTAACCAGCAAACTTGCAGAAGCCAAAGAAAAAGTTAAAGAACTTAAGAAAAAGGCCGCTAAAGAAAAGTCTGAAAAGATGGACGAAAATGCTTTCGACACTAAAGAAAAGGGTGAGATGAAAGTTGGCGATACAAAGAAAACACGCACCGGCGAATTGACAAAAACTTCAACTGGTGTAGTACATAAAAATACCAGCTATCATGATGACGGTGATGAAATTGCTTCAAACGCCAAATCAGGCAAAGGCGTCAAGAGCCATGCCAAAGCGCAATCAGCCGCTGAGAAGAAAGAAAAAGCTCCTGCACAGAAAAAATCTAAGACTGGTACATGGGGTATGGAAAACGGTGAAAAGTTTGACAACCGTAAAGATGAAGGTTCATACTTAGGTAAGCGTTTAACTGCTGAAGGTAAAGTATGCCCGATCTGTAAGAAAGATCCTTGCAAGTGTAGTAAGGGCGATAATAAAAAGAAAACTGTTAAAGAAGCCGATGTAGGTAAGCACAATAACGGTAAGACAACTGGTTTCAAAGCAGTTGCTAATAAAGCCGCTAAAGAATACGGTAGCAAGAAGGCTGGTGAGAAAGTTGCCGGTGCAGTATTTCAAAAGATGAAAGCGTCTGGTAAAGTTAAAGAAGCTATTGCTCGTGCTAAAGATGTATTAGAGGGCAAGGGCAAGAAAGGCGATGGTAACTTGGCTAACAATGCTAAACCGTACGACAAAGTTACACGTGGTGATGTTATTGCCGGACGTCTTGGTAAAGACGAAAAAGGCGGCAAAAAAGAAGTTGTTAAAGAATCTGTTGAATTAAATCGTTTAAAGGTTTTAAATCAGCATCTAAACGGGTAATAGCATGGACATGAAGAAAATTCTTCAGACCATGGATAGTGTATCAAGTAAACCAGTAGAAGGGTCTGACAACATGAAGCAGTTTCTGTCCATAGTGACAGAAGGTGCCAATCCACACAAGGTTGCATTGCCAGTTCAAATGGCCATGCAACACTATGCGGAGCCGGTGGTTGCTCAACCTAAAACGATAAAAGAAGTTAAAAAATCTGCAATGTCCAACATGTTGTATCAATATTATACAACTGCTGAAAAAGAACTATCGGAAGAGGCTACGGCCAAAAAAGAACTAATCAGTGAACAAGCTAGACGTATTGCAGATCGATTATTAGAGAAAGACCTGGGCAAACATAACAATGCCACTACAGGATTCAAAGCATTAGCTAAAAAAACCAACAGCAAAATTGCTGGCGCACAGTTTCAAAAGATGAAAAAAGCTGGTCAGCTTGAAGAGTCGGACGAAGAAAGTTTTAACGGTGAGTACGATGATGAAGCGGGCATGGCGCAAGGTAGTTTGCACACCCTGCAAAATGCAGTAGCGGGTCTACAGCAAGTAATTGATTCTGGAGACAATTTACCTGAATGGTGTCAAGAAAAGATCAGCCTGGCTGAAGATTATCTAGTTACTGTGTGGGATTATATACAAAGCGAAAAAGCACAAGGTGTTGATCCAAAAATTAGCGAACACCGAGATGCATATCAACGTGACTACGATTCAAGTCGTACAGGCTTTGGTCGTCCTCCTAGAGAAGATGACGAATATCACAACGGACCAGATCCAGAAACATTTAAAATTAAATGTACTATGACAGATTTAGAAACCGGAGAACCCCGTAATAGAGTCGCTACAATTACTACAGCTCACGGTTATGGTCATGCGGTTAACATGGCATTAGATATGTATCGTAAACAAGGCTATAGCGATGCTAAAGAATTAAACTAATATGGATGAATTAATTAAAGCAATGAAAATTGCATTTGCTAGCGAAAACGTTTATTACGTTAAAGCATCGTCATTTCATTGGAATATAGAAGGTTCAAACTTTCCGCAATATCATGCTTTGCTAGATACCATCTATACGGAAGTATACAATGCACGTGACGGTTTCGCTGAAAATATTCGTAAATTAGGTGCTTACGCACTTGGAAGTAATAGCTCATATATTAAATACAGTGCAGTACAAGAAAGTAATCAAGTACCGGAGCCGCAAGCCATGCTTGCTGAACTACTAGCAGACAGTGAAAAAATTGCTAACTTTTTAAAAATTGTATTCGATCTTGCAGAACAAAATGGCGAGCACGGACTAAGTAATTTTATTGCAGATCGTCAAGATGCACATAAAAAGCATGCCTGGATGTTACGTAGTACATTAAAGGGACAAGGAATTTAAAATGGATTTGAAAGTACTACTTGCTAAGTTAGATAAAATAGACCAACGTCAGATATTGACGGAAAGTGCCACGATAGTAGAAGAAGTACTTTCAGCTGAATTAGAATTATTAAAAGAATCATATATTGCCTTGATGGAACGTGTGCGTGGTAAAGAATTAGAAGCATTACGCAACGTTAAAGATGAAGAACAACGCAAAAAACAAATAGCCATTTTAGCTGTTAAGAACAATTATCCCGGCTTGTTTGATCCTGTTACAGGTAAATGGGTTGATTACAAAGGTAACTATGCTTGGTTCGGGCCTTACAAAGCTGAAGTTGAGCAAATGGAAAAAGACGGCTTGGTTCCGCCAGAAGCGCATACAAGTGCATTTTGGGGATTAATGGGCAAAGATGAACGCGATGCCTATGCTAGCAGTCAAGAAAACCGTTCCAAATATGACCTAGTGGATGATGCTGATGATATCATCGACAAAGCAAATCAAAGCAAAAGCTCTATTGCTGAAAGTGTTAATAAAGGAACACTTGCACGAGCTATAACCGAAGGCTTTGGCTATTCATTTATTCAACTTAACGAAAATATTAGCGAAAAAGAACATAATACATTAAAAGCAATTATTGAAAAATTAAACGACAATAAGTTTAAAGATGATGCTGATGTTCAAGCTATACTTAAAAAATATCAAGAATACGTATTATACCGCGATCAACTGATTGCTAAAATTAAACAAGCATTAGCAGAATTAAAAGGCAAAATGCCGCAAGCTAAACCACTGGCTGAATCTCGCGGGCAATTAACAGAAGAAATTTATCTAGTTCCCCATAAAGATAATACAGTAAGTGCTGTACATCTTTTTATAGATGCCGATGGCAATGTTGTTGAATATGCTATTAACGAAGACATCGAAGCACTGGGTCGCGGACTTGGGGCAGGACTTACATTTGGTTGGAGCGACAACGCTGTTGCTAAAATGATTTCCATGTATAAAGGTACTGCATACGGTGACGAACTGGCAAAACAACTTGCGGCTACAGAAGCCGCTAAAGCACGTAGCCCAACATGGTACATGGCCGGTCAAGTGGGCGGTGTTATTGCTGGAAGTACTCTTATACCAGGAAGTGGTTTAGTAAAGGCTGGCGCACTAATTGGTGGTCAAATAGCCAGCGATAAGTTTGTTCGAGAGCCACACAATTTAGATACACTACAAAAAGCCAAAGATGCAAATGCTGTTAAAAAAGTACAAAAATCAACAGGACAAACTCCTACAGGAAAGATGGATACTAGCAGTGTGGCCGCTGTAAAAACTAATGGTGCGCAAGTTGGTACTAGCACGCCGTACGTTGATAACTCTCGCACTACGGTACAATCAGCACAACAAGTTGAACCAGAATTGGCAGATGTATTTAAAGATGCTGGCGTTAAAGATTTACCCGGGTTAATTGCTGTATTGAAAAAAGCAGGTGCAGACACTTACGACAAAGTAGGAACAACACTTGCTAATCTACTCAAAATTGATGCGGCTCCTACAACTGTATCGGAATCTATTGTATATTCCAGCATGAGCGAAAGCGAGCGCATGGCTTATTTACGCGACCGCATGTTAGAATTGGACGAAGGCCTAAATCCGTTTCCAATGCTTGGAAGATTACTTGGAATTGGTGCTGAGGCCGCACTACTTAGAGTGGTGGCCAATATTGGCAAAGAAGAAATTAAATTAGCGTCCGGAGAAATTTGGAAGAAAACTGCTACAGGCATGTGGGAAAACGGTGCTGGAAAATTAACTAATCCATCAGAGGTGGGGAAATTTATACAGGCAGAATTAAAGACTCCAGCAGGACAAAAATTGTTTGTGCAAAATAATCCAATGGGTTCTGCCGCGGCAAGTACAACTACACAAGCAACTACACAAGCAACTACACAAGCAACTACACAAGCCGCCGCAAGTGCGCAATTAAAAACTGGTGCTCAAACTGTAGTTAAAAACGAGCATTATGTTCTTAATAAGAATGGCGTTTGGTTTAAAAAGGATCCGCAAACTGGTAAACTGACCCAGGCATCATCAACCGAAGCAAATGCCGCGACGAAATCCGCCTTGCAAAATCCAAAGAATTTAAAAGCTCCCCAGGCAAGTAATCAAGCAACTCAACCAGCTGGAAACAAACCACCAGCGGCAACTACTCCTCCAGCAACTCCAGCGGCATCTACCAGTATGGTTAATAGTTTAAAAGCTAGATTTCCAAGAGTTACAGCCGCACTAAGTAAGACACCTACAGGACTTGTTACAATAGCCAAATATGGTTGGAGTAAGAAATGGTGGATTGCAATAGCCGCTATTATTGCGGCTGGATACGCATCCACTACTAGTACAGACCCGGAACCGCCCGGCCCAAACACAGTGACTGATCCAACCAAACCAGTCGACGGTAAGTGTACAACACCAGGCTATGAATTAAGTAAAGATGGTAAAACATGTGTGCCTTCGAGTAGTCAAGAAGTCGTGCCGACACCAGTAACACCAGTAACACCAGTAACACCAGTAGTGACAATTAATAATGTTCCAGTCACTCCAGAACAATTAGTAACTATTCAAAAATATGCTGGCAATATTAAAGCTATGATGAAGCAGTTAGAAGCCATGTATCCTGCTGATAAAGAAACCAAAGACATGCGATCCGAAGTTGACGAAGCCTTAAAAGGTATTCCAGAATCAGCCCAAAGTAGTCAACAAGTTCAAAGTAGTCAACAAGTTCAAACTCAGAACTCACAACGACAAGCATCAGGCAAGTTTGGATTTGATCCAACACCAGCCGGTTACGGTGGCAATATCAGACCTGCAAACTAAATCGGTAATCTTTTTTATCTAAACGATTGCTCTCACGAGATAATTAATATATAATTAGGCTATAGTTAAGGAGACTTACATGTCAGGACGTTCATACGGTGCAGAAGAAAAGGCAAAATTGGAAAGATTAATCAGTGAAGGCAGTACAGTATTAAGAGAAATTGAAGATTTATCAGAAGGCTTGAAAGAAACAGTTAAGGCAGTGGCAGAAGAACTCAATGTGAAACCCAGCGTTATTAATCGTGCTATTAAGATTGCACACAAAGGCGATTGGACTGCTCACAATGAAGATTGGGCAGAAATTGAAGCTATTTTAGATATCACAAAACGTATCTAATAAGTATATAAAGAAAGGCAGGCGGGCCATAATCCGCACAGTAGGTATTTGCAAGCCCTAAATTGCATATGGAGAACTAATGAGCTATGTAGACGCATGGTTCGACCGTAATAACGATGTTATTAAAGTTGTCGAACGCAACAAAAAAGGTGAAAGGGAATTCAGAGACATTCCTGTACGCCACACATTTTACTATAAAGACGCCCGTGGAAAGTATCTTTCAATTTACGGTGACGCTCTAAGCAAAGTTGTAGTTAAAAGTACAAAAGAACTACGCAAAGAACAAGCAATCAATTCAGGTAAACAATTATTTGAATCCGATATCAATCCAATCTTTGTAACACTTAGCGAAAACTATCTTAATGCAGACGCTCCCAAACTAAACGTAGCGTTTTTCGATATTGAAGTGGACTTTGATCCAGAACGAGGCTATAGCACACCAGATGATGCGTTCATGCCTATTACTGCTATCGCTGTTCACTTACAATGGATGGAAACTATGGTATGCTTGGCAGTTCCGCCAAAGACACTGACCATGGAAGAAGCTACGGCTATGGTTGAAGAGTTTCCAAATACCATGCTGTTTAAAACAGAAGCGGAAATGTTGGATGTATTTTTAGATTTGATTAAAGAAGCAGATATATTAACTGGTTGGAATTCGGAAGGTTATGATATTCCCTATACAGTCAATCGTGTTACCAAGGCACTGAGCAAAGACGACACAAGACGTTTTTGTTTGTTTGATCAATATCCTAAACGCAGAGAATATGAAAAGTTTGGACGCCAATCAGTCACATATGACCTCGTAGGTCGTGTACACTTGGACAGTCTTGAACTGTATCGCAAATACACATATGAAGAACGTCACAGCTACAGACTGGATGCTATTGCTGAATATGAACTAGGTGAACGTAAAACACAATACGAAGGCACATTGGATCAACTTTATAATCATGATTTTAAAAAGTTCATCGAATACAACAGGCAAGACTGTGCGCTTCTTGATCGTTTAGACAAGAAGCTTAAATTCCTGGACCTTGCCAATACACTGGCACATGAAAATACTGTGCTACTGCAAACAACAATGGGTGCTGTGGCTGTAACTGAACAGGCCATTATTAACGAAGCCCACAGACGTAACATGCAAGTACCCAATCGTACCAAGATGGACGACCGTGAAGAAAATACGGCCGCGGCAGGTGCTTATGTGGCATATCCCAAAGAAGGTATACACGACTGGATTGGTTCACTAGACATCAACAGTCTTTATCCCAGTGCCATTCGTGCGCTCAATATGGGGCCAGAAACTATTATTGGTCAGTTGCGTCAAACAATGACACAAGAATATATCGATAACAAGATGGCCAAAGGTTCTAGCTTTGCGGCATCGTGGGAAGGTATTTTTGGATCATTGGAATATACTGCTGTGATGAATCAAGAGATTGGCACTGATATTACTATCGACTGGGAGAATGGACAGACTGATGTGGTCAGTGCGGCTGAGGTATACAAGTTGATCTTTGACAGTCATCAGCCTTGGGTACTCAGTGCCAACGGCACAATCTTTACTTATGAGAAAGAAGGTATCATTCCCGGCTTGTTAAAGCGTTGGTATGCTGAACGTAAAGAAATGCAGGCAAAACTCAGAGACTGTATTAAGACAGGCAATAAGATTGAAGAAGAATACTGGGACAAGCGTCAGTTGGTTAAGAAGATTAACCTAAACAGTTTGTATGGTGCTATTCTTAACCCCGGTTGTAGATTCTTTGACAAGCGCATTGGACAGTCGACTACACTTACTGGTCGCCAGATTGTTAAACACATGGCGGCCAAAGTAAATGAGATTGTTGCTGGGGACTATGACTATCGCGGTAAAGCTATTATATATGGCGATACAGACTCATGTTACTTCTCAGCATATAAGACACTACAAAAAGATATCGATGCTGGTAATATCGAATGGACACGAGAGAATGTAATCCAACTGTATGACAATATTGGCGAAGAGGTTAATACAACTTTTCCGCAGTTTATGTTGGACACATTTCACGTGCCAAAAACACGCGGTGAAGTTATTAAAGCAGGTCGTGAAATTGTAGGTAGTAAGAGTTTGTTTATTACTAAAAAGCGTTATGCCGTGCTGTACTATGATAAGGAAGGCAAACGGGCAGACGTAGATGGTAAACCTGGTAAGATCAAGGCCATGGGCTTGGATCTGAAGCGTAGTGATACGCCGGAATTTATTCAGAACTTTTTGAGCGATGTACTTGAAAAGGTCTTAACAGGAGCCACCGAAACAGATGTATTAGCACATATCAGTGAATTTAGATTGAGATTTAAAAGTAGGCCGGGTTGGGAGAAAGGTAGCCCAAAACGTGCTAACAAAGTTACTGAATATCAAGCTAAAGAAGAAAAAGCAGGTAAGGCTAATATGCCTGGACATGTTCGTGCAAGTATTAACTGGAATACATTAAAACGTATGTTTGGTGACAAGTACAGTATGAATATCACAGACGGGCAAAAAGTTATTGTTTGTAAACTAAAACAAAATCCTATGGGATTTACATCAGTCGCATATCCTGTAGACGAATTACGTTTGCCACAATGGTTTAAAGACATGCCGTTTGATCATGAAGAAATGGAACAGACTATTATTGATAACAAATTAGATAACTTAATTGGCGTATTGAAATGGGACGTTCGTAGCACAGAAGAAAAGAATACTTTTAATTCACTATTCGAGTTTTAATATGAAAATTATAATTGCAGGATACGGATTTGTTGGAAGGGCGGTGGCTAGTGCGTTACAAACTAAACACGAACTAGTCATTATCGATCCAAAATATAACGATAATCGAATCACAGACCATATAGATGCAGACGGCATTATCGTCTGCGTGTCTACTCCGACTACTGAGAATGGTATTTGTAATGTAAACAATATTGCCAATGTATTAGATGTAGTTCCATTTTTTATGCCTGTTATGATTAAAAGTACATTAACTCCTCCTAATGTACAAGGGTTCAAAGAGATTTACGAAAATCACAGTATTGTTTACAGTCCTGAATTTTTAAGGGCTAATAGTGCTGAGGCAGATTTTGCCAATCAAAAATATATTATCGTAGGTGGAGAAGATCCAGAAGGATTTTGGCACGAATTATTTACTACCACATTGCCCAATTGCAAAATGATTTTTCAATGCAGTGAGGAAGAAGCGTGTATGATCAAATATACTGTAAATTGTTTCCTTGCCCTAAAGGCCAGTTACTTTAATCAAATAGCAGACATTTGTGATAACAACAAAATGGACTACGATATCGTAAGACACATTGTAAGTCAGGACGCTAGGATTGGTGCAGGACATACACTGGTTCCAGGCCCAGATGGACAGCGAGGATGGGGAGGTGCATGTTTTCCCAAAGACACTGAAGCATTTTTGCAGTGGTCCAACACTATTGGAATGCCAGCAACATTGGTAGAATCATCTATCCAATACAACAACAAAGTAAGAAAAAACTCTTGACTTTAAGCAAAAACCTAAATATAATACACATAAGGAGATTCATATGAAAGATATTTTACAGGACCTAGTAGCACATACACATAGTCTAGGATTTTTACCGCTAGTTAAAATTTCTAGCACAGACCAAGAAACAGTTATCGAAGGCATGGCAGAAGACCGTAGCGTTATTTTGCAAGCCAAAACAAACAAGCCAGTTGGTCAATTTGACGGCACATTTGGTATGCCCAACTTGAACAAATTGGATTTGCATTTGAAGTGCCCAGAATACAAAGAAGGTGCTAGTATTGAAGTGGTTACCCAACAACGCAACGGCGAAGACATTCCAACTGGCTTGCATTTTGAAAATGCGTTCGGCGACTTTAAAAACGACTATCGTTTTATGAACGCAGAAATCATTAATGAACAGATGAAAACTGTCAAGTTCAAAGGTGCAAGTTGGAACATTGAATTTGAACCAGCTGTTGCCAGTATTCAAAAGTTAAAGTACCAGGCGGCCGCACATACTGAAGAAACTACTTTCCAAGTAACGACCAAAGATGATAACTTGGTGTTTAGCTTTGGTGATGCAACTACACACGCAGGATCATTTGTATTCCAAGCAGGTGTTACAGGTAAACTAAAACAAACATGGGCATGGCCAGTTAGTCAAGTGCAAAGTATTTTGAACTTGAGCGGTGATTGCACAATGCGTATTAGTGATGCAGGTGCATTACAAATTACAGTAAACAGTGGATTGGCTGAATACAATTACATTTTGCCAGCACAAGCCAAATGAGTCAAGTAGATCCAAAAATACTCGAACTAGAAAGACAGATACAGTTCTTAAAGGAACAAGTTATCCGTCTTTCTAAAATGTGCGAGTACTTAGATCGTGAACGGGTTCGTTCAAAAAATGACATAGGTCAAATCGTACAAGAAGTACGATCACGGAGATAATATATGAGTGCCGCAAATGAATAAGAATCTAACAGCACATCAAAGCGATTATGCGTACTTCCTGCCGGCAACGTCGGGCTTTTACAGCACATACATAGGTAAACAACGATACAGTAACTATGTGGATCCTGCACGTATTCCTGCCAGCTTTGGACCACTGGGCATTGAAGCAATGAACTATTTGAATCCCAATGCGGCATTTTACTTTGACCATTGTTTGTATTCAGCTGGCCATGCCAACTTGGATTTGACCAAACCTGATCCGAGTGAGGATATGTTCCGCAACAGAGACCGTAGCACTAGTTGGGTATTAGGTGACTCGGGCGGATTCCAGATTGGTAAAGGTGTCTGGGAAGGCGAATGGAATGATCCTACAGGACCTGTAGTTGCACAACGTATGGCTGAGGCTGTGGCCAAAGGTATTGAACTTGTTCCGCAGATGCATCCAACGGGTCATGCCAAGACAGACAAGAACGGCAATCCCAAGTATACCAAGATCGACCATGTTAAAGTATATCAAGCTAAACTGGATGCGGCTCAAAAGAAACGCAGTCAAGTGTTAACTTGGATGGATGCACTCATGGATTATGGCATGGTATTAGATATTCCAGCATGGGTTGCTCGTAGTCCAGTTGGTGCTAAAAATAGTGGAATTGCCAGTTATGATCAAGCGGTTAGTGCAACCAAGTATAACAATGAATACTGGATCAAACATCGTAACGGTAATTGTAAATTCTTAAATGTATTACAAGGCGAGAATCACGCACAAGCAGAAGATTGGTATCAGCAAATGAAAGACTTTTGCGATCCAACAAAATATGAACGTCCGTTCAACGGCTGGGCCATGGGTGGCCAGAACATGTGTGACGTGGATTTAGTATTACGCAGATTAGTGGCATTGAAGTTTGATGGCTTGTTGGAAAAAGGTCATCAAGATTGGATGCACTTCTTGGGCACCTCTAAATTAGAGTGGGCATTACTTTTAACTGACATACAACGAGCCATAAGGAAATATCACAATGCAAACTTTACCATATCTTTTGATTGCGCCTCACCGTTTTTGGCAACTGCAAATGGACAAATCTACGTCCAAACAGAAATTACAGACAGAGAAAAATGGCTCTACAGAATGTTGCCCAGCCTTGATGACAAAAAATACAGTCAAGACACACGTCTCTTCCAAGACGTTGTAGTACAAGACAAGCACTTTAGCAGTTTTACCACCAGTCCTTTAATGGACGGAGTCCAAGTCAAAGACATCTGTATCTATGGTCCTAATGATGTGAACAAAATTGGCAAAATTGGCAAGACATCATGGGATAGTTTCACTTACGCAATTATGATGGGCCATAATGTTTGGTTGCATTTGAACAGCGTACAAGAAGCCAATCGTCAATATGATGCTGGTTTATGTCCTGCTATGTTAGTACAAGAAAAGTTTAATAGAATTTATTTTAAAGATGTTGTTGATGCTATCTTTAGTTGCGACGACAGAGATACTGCTAACGCAGTTATCGATAGCTTTGATAAATTTTGGCAAGCTATTCCAGGTACACGTGGCGCTATTGGTAAGAAAACTGTTAATGCTAGTACCATGTTTGCCAACTTGTTTGACGAAGTAGGCGCAGATCCTGTACAATCAGAAGACGAAGCGGATTTTGACGAATCTGCAATTGATAAACTAGACGATTTGGAAGCCAGCGTCCATGACATTACCTGATGAAAGATATCGAGCAGTAGTACAGACTCAAAGATTCTTATTAAAAATCTTGACCACTCCTCGAGTTCCTAAAGCCGTTAAAGATGAAGCAAGAGCATGTTTGCGTCACTATCCCAGCGAATGGGATATGGAGCAGGCCGCAGAAGCAAGCCCGCATGTGTTTGCCAAACGTATGGAAGATGTAACTCGAATGTTTAAATCCTACGAGGAAAAGAAAAATGAGCAAGCGTAGTCTAGTAATTGGCATGGGTATTGGTAACTTGTACAAAGATGTACTAACAAAACTTGGCCACGAAGTCATTACAGTTGACAAGGACACTAGCAAAGGTGCGGACTTTGATTCAGTAGATTCAGCTTTGGTAGTATATGGCTTGTTTGATACTGCTCACATTTGTACTCCTAACTTTACACACTTTGAACTGGCCGCTAGAGTTGCTCCGCACAGTAAAATTGTGTTTATCGAAAAACCAGGTGTTGCTACAAGCGATACATGGACTAAACTTGTAACTACATTTAAACAAACACGTTTCATAATGGTTAAAAACAACATGTGGCGTGACAACATAGCCGAGCTAGCAGAACTGGCAAGCAAGGCTAAAACTGTAAAGATTCGTTGGATACGTAAGAATTGTATTCCCAGTCCCGGCAGTTGGTTCACTACTAAAAAATTGGCATTCGGTGGAGTCAGCAGAGACTTGATGCCGCACTTGTTGAGTTTGTATGTTGCTATGAATTCCGATTGGAAACATGATACTGTCAGCGGACAGACTGCTATGCAATGCTGGGAATTAAAAGATATTGAAAATACTGATTACGGTACTATCAATCCCGATGGCACTTATAATGTTGACGACATGTGTGTAATCAACTTTGGTAACAAATGGCGCTGTGCGGCCAATTGGCGTAGTATGGACGAAGAAGACAGTTCTATCGTATTTGTCATGCCAGATAATACTATAGAACGATTTGAATTGGGATGGTGTCCTGAAGAAGCATATCATAATATGATTGTGGATGCTATCACTAATATGGACAATTCTGATTTTTGGTTACAGCAATATGCTGTTGATAGTTGGATACATGAGAGAATAGATCATCTATGACACGCTGTTTACAAACAACAGGACAAGGCTTCTTTGAAGAAGTAGAATACGAACTCCCTTCGTTAGGGCCAACAGAAATTTGTGTTCGTGCTATTATGACTGGAGTATGTCGTAGCGATATCGATATGATGCAAGGTAATTTTGGACCTTTACCATTAAGTATGCAAGGTCACGAAGGATTAGGACAAGTAGTAGATGTCGGCTCCGAAGTTACTAATGTGGAAAGGGGCAACTTTGTAGCAACCAGAGGCGAGCCAGCATACGCAGATTTTTATAATGTTCGCAAAGACGAATACGTGCAAGTGCCAGAAGCGCACCCACGTTATATTCTTGAACCGATTGCTTGTGGTATTAATACTGTAGATGTTGCCGATGTATCTAGAATAGACAAAGTACTAATTATTGGCAGTGGATTCCTAGCCTGGGTAGCTTATCATACACTAACCAAATTTAAACATTGCGAAAATGTAGATGTACTAGGTACTAGTAATATCGATCTTTGGGGAGATACACTGTTACTCGGTACTAGCGAAAGTTATGACGTAGTTATTGACCTAAGTGGAAAATATGAGCTAGGTATCGATATTAACCTAAATAATAATGCACTGATTGTTGATGCAGTTGGTAAAGCAGTAAGTAGAGAAGAAGCACAGCAACAACTTTGGAAAGCTGTTACTACTATTAAACCAAGTCCACGTAATACAAACTTCTATCAATGTATGAAGGATGCTGTTTGGATGATTGAAAACGGCTATCTAGAGGTTGATAGTTTTTGGACTCGGTGTTATAATCGTAACACTGAATGGCAACAAGCGTTTGCGGATGGTGTGGATCGTCCGAACGGTTACAGCAGAGGTTATATCAAATGGGACTAAACACTGAAGAACGACAAGACGTCGTTTACTTTACAGGTTATGAAGTTGAACATACTATTTGTTATGGTATGTTTACGTTATTTGTGGTAGGTACTCCTCCGCTAGAAGAAATCTTGCGTAAAGCTGACGACACTCAAGCATACTTGGATGAGTCTAAACGCATTAAACACATTTACTTTGGCACAAGTCAAAGTTTTAATCCTAAAGCAATTAGCCACGAAGAATATCGAGCGTGGGATGAAGTTATTATTGGTTGCCTTAAAGCAAACTATTGGGTTTCATTAGACTTTGGTGTTGAACACATTGAAGGCATACTGGAATCTGCCTATAACGAATATCCTCGCTTTGTCCCCATGATTAGTGTTAAGTTACCTTACATTAATCAACTCAACTATAATGCCACACTTAAACTGGATGACCGAACTTGGGGTGCTACAAATCCAGGTGTGTGGACACATCACTTACAGAGCTTGATGAGTAAAGACAAGTATACTCATTGGGATCAGTACACGCAAGATACAACACTATGATTATCAAACAAGACATTCGACCCAACAAAATGATTTGGGTCACCTTTCGCAAAGAAGGCATACATAAATACCCGGCGGCGCTGACAGATCCAGCGTTGGCTACAGGAGACGAATATGACGTATCTTTTTTGGGTTATCCTCATCGCCACATCTTTCATTTCAGGGTGTGGATCAATGTGCTCCATAATGACAGGGACATCGAGTTCATCCAATTCAAGCGATGGCTCGAATCGCTGTATAATGGTCAAGGTTCCGTTCTGAGCCTTGACTACAAGAGTTGTGAAATGATGTCTGACGATTTGTTTGACGTTATTTCCAATAAGTATCCGGGTCGTGAGATCTGGATTGAGATCTCCGAAGACGGAGAAAATGGTTCATTTATCAAATACTAATAAGAAGGCTTTATGGCTAAAAACTACAAAGAAATTAATTATTTCGAAACCCGCCCTGACATTGTTAAGATCTTCGGTGATCTTGAATCTTTGTTGGATTTTTGTAGAATCGAGTTGCTTCCCTACAACGAAGCAGACTTGTACAACAGAGAAAGCCATGTGTGGCGTTCTTTTGAAAACAGCCGTCGTCCAAAGAAAGCATGGACGGGCGAACGTAAACCGTACTTGGGTAAAAACCCTCGGCCACAAAATACGTTTAACAAGCCACGCTTCAACAACTAAATGACAATTTTCTTAGTTGACTTAGAATCAGTTGAGACAAGGTACACGGGTCAATGGAAGACTCATGTACCTGCTTTACTTAAAAAGGCAGGACACAATGTTCAAGTTATCTCTGGCCCTGAGGATATTCCTTCGGCCACTACTCCTGGTGCTTTTCTTAATTTTGGTGGCACCAATATATACAAGTCTCGTCAAGTTGAGCAAATGGGCCGTTTATTTTGCGACGGATCCGTTCATCCCGGCGACCACTTTATTTTTACTGACGCTTGGCATCCGGGCATTATAAACCTAAAGTATATGAGTGAGTTGCTGGGCATACCTGTAACTACACACGGCTTGTGGCATGCTGGTAGTTATGATCCTCAAGACTTTCTAGGTCGATTAGTTGGTGCGAAAAAATGGGTACGCCGTGCAGAACAAAGTTTTTTCCACGGGTTCGATCATAATTATTTTGCTACTGAGTTTCATGTAAAATTATTCTTTGACGAATTATTACATAATGGTGCTCCATCAGAAAACCCTTGGTATCATGAAGACTGGCAAGAACGCTACGACAACGGAAAAATTGTTCGTAGCGGTTGGCCTATGGAATATATGGAAGATACATTGACTATGTATAAGAACATGCCCAAGCGTGATCTTATACTGTTCCCTCATCGCATAGCGCCAGAGAAACAGGTAGATATCTTCCGTGACTTGGCCATACATTTGCCGCAGTATGAATTTGTAGTGTGTCAGGATCAGCAACTAACAAAGAATGAATATCACAATTTGTTAGGCGAAGCTAAAATGGTCTTCAGTGCTAACTTACAAGAAACTTTAGGTATCAGTTGCTATGAAGGTGCAGTGGTTGATGCTATACCATTAGTACCGGATAGACTAAGCTATACTGAAATGTATTCGGATACTTTTAAATATCCTAGCAAATGGACTGAGAGTTGGGATAGCTATAACGTATTTCGTCCAGACTTGTGTAAAGAAATTATACAGCACATGGATAATTACACCACACGTATTCCAAAAATTCGTAAACAAACACGTCAATTAACTGAAAACTTTTTCTCAGCACACGTATTGTTAGAAAGATTAAAATGATACTCAAACTGTTAGAACGCTTGGATCGCAAACGTATTATTATGGATCGACAATGTAACGAGCCATTACTAACTCGTTACTACTTGTTCCTAAAAGAACGTAAGCATTTTCCATTCAACGTGTTCTTACATAAGTTTCACAAAGGTGATCCCGGTGATGTACACGATCATCCTTGGCCGTATTTTACTTTAATACTTGCAGGCGGTTATTACGAATGGATACTTAGTGGCAATTGCCAAATACGCAAATGGCGGGGGCCTGGACACTTTAGATTTTGTAGTGCTACTAGCTATCATCGTATTGAATTAAAAGAAGGTGTAACACCTTGGACCTTATTCATGCCAGGTCCACAAACGAGAGAATGGGGATTCCTCGTTAAAGATAAATGGATACATAATGACTCATACTTATACGACAAACAACACAGTGGCTAATGGCGGAACTGTAACTTTAAATCCCGGTGGATTAACTGGTACGGGTTATACTATTGGATCAATTTCATCTTCACAATTGAATACCATCACTATATCAGGTGCTGGCGGCTCAGGTGGATTTGGCGGTGCTGGGCAAATTTATACAACTAACGGAACTGGTGGGGCTAACTGGGCTACAGCTTCTAATCCGTACGACACTGTAATGAAGATTAATCAAACTAATCCTCCAGAACTAGAAGTTAAAGGTCGAATGGTTATCAACGGTGTTGATTTAGAAGAACGGTTAAGTACAATTGAAAAAGTCTTGCGAATTCCCGAAAGAGATGTTAAACTAGAAAAGAAGCATCCAAAATTGAAGAAGTTATATGATGACTATATCAATGCATTGGGTAAGTACAGAACATTTGAAGCAATAAAAGGCGAAGATGAATAAAATTTATTACACATGGCAACAGGTAGAAGGCGCTTGTTTAGAATTAGCTAGACAGATGCATGTTCATTACTGGCGGCCAGATTATATTGTAGGCATTACTAGAGGCGGGCTTGTTCCTGCTAATTTGCTTAGTCAGTATATGGGCATTAAAATGAACAGCCTGGACATTAGTCTACGAGATGGTGGAGATACCGTTAGTAACTTAGGTATGGCTGAAGATGCGTTTGAGGGCAAAAAGATTTTAATAGTTGATGATATTAACGATCAAGGATCAACTGTTAATTGGATTAAGAATGATTGGCCAAGCGGCTGTTTTCCAGATGATCCTAAATGGGATTCTGTTTGGGGAGATAATGTTCGCTTTGCAGTTTTGACACACAATCAATCGAGTCAGTTTAAAGATCCAGATTATTATGTATGGTCCGTAAATAAAGCAGAACAAGACTGCTGGTTGGTTTATCCTTGGGAGGAATTTTGGTTATGAAGATTTTATTTAAATTTATTTTAGGAATTGCTATTCTCGTGGTAGCAGTGGCAGTAGGACCGATCCTAATGATTTGGTCCTTGAACACGCTGTTTCCAGCACTGGCAATTCAATATACATGGGAAACATGGACGGCCGCTTTCCTATTATCAGCACCATTCGGAAGCGGTATGTTTAGGAAATCTAAAGGAGATTAATATGACTCCAGAAGAAGAAAAGATTCATCTTGAACAAAAGATAGAACAGGTAAAATTGGATCTTGAAAGATTCAGACAAGGCGATAATTCTGATTCAAAACTTGAACATATGATGTTTTATCAAGATTATTTACAAGACGAATTAAAGATACTACAAAAAAAATTAAAAGGAATTATCAATGGGTGATGGCGGGAAAGGAAGTAAACCTAGACCGTTTAGTGTCAGCCAAGATGAATTTTCTAATAATTTTAAAAATATATTCGGTAAAAAGGATAAAGATATGCAAGTAAGAGTGGCAACAGAAGATAACTCATTTGGTAAATGTGGTTGTGGTCGTAGTCCAACTGGTAAATGTATTGGATGGCACGGGCTGAATGAAGAACAGTTAGCAGAAGCTAAACGAGTTTGGGATCTTGAAGAATATAAAAAACAAGCACAGGGTCTATGGAATGATAGCTGTACAAGTGGACGGGCCGAGTGATTACCGAAAATACTGTTACTATTGTATGGGATAATCAGAATGGATTCTGGTGGAATGAAACTTGTGCTATGGTATTAGAAGTATTTGGATTGCCTGGTAATAGGTACGAATCAAAGCCTGGACATGATGCTATGTTTTTCGATTTTAAAAATAAAAAAGATGCAGACCTGTGTCGTATATTACTAAGCGAGAGATTATGATAGTATTTCAAAATCAATGGGAAACATTTGAGTCTTTCGATTTTGATAAGTTAATCACAAATGAAGATCAAATTTTAGCAATGGCCGATATTAGGGCCATTATCAATTCCGGACAATATTTTACCAACAGTCCAAAATATCAAACCAATATAAATGTATTTGGACAATCCGGCGAGCACTGGATGAAGTTTAAAATGAGTTTTATATTCAGTTGTTTTATGTATTTGAAACAAGAAGTAAAAATAGATCAAGTACAAAGTTGGAGTTTTATGACTTCAAATAAAACTGTCGAGGATAGAGATAAACTTTGGCATACGCACCAATATGGTAGTGAAAGAACCTTATCGGGTATATACTACTTGCATATTCCGGATGACGTTACAGATATGGATACTTGTGGAACGGAGTTTGCTATAAATGGTTTGGATAATCCAGAACGTTTTACAGTTAAACCCGAACAGTACCAGTGGTTGATTTACCCAGGAAAAACTTGGCACAGACCTTGCCCGCCGCAGTCTAGTCAAGATCGTTTTGTAATTGCGGCAGATATGGTATTTTAAGGAGAACTACATGTACCACGAAAGTTTAGATGTTAAAGAATTTGTTGTCAAAGAAAGTGCCGGCTTCCGTGTGCGTGTACGCACACACGAAGTACTTGCTCCAAAAGGTCTATACAGTTTAGATTTTATCCAAGAAAGTTTGAACGATAAAGGCGAAGTACATTCGGATCAAACTTATAATTTTTTCATGACCAAAGATGAGGTCCAAACATTATGTCAAGGTTTGACAACACACGTAGTTTAATAGAATTGCTGTTATGGGTATGCGCAATTATTATTGTGTTTGCTATAGCTGTCATGTTCATGCCTAAGAAAGGCGATGTGATTCGATACGATTGCTCAATCTCTGAGATAAGTCCAGATTATCCTATCGAAGTCAAAGAACGATGCCGTAAATTACGAGCAGAAAAACTTTGACACGGCCTAAATAAACCTATATACTATACACTTAGGAGTAATAAATGACTGAATCCGTAACATATAAAAATATAGACGACAAGGGCTATGAAGAAGCCAATCTAGCAGATGCTATCCGCTTTAAGATGAAGCGTGATGGTAAAAGATTTTGGGCTGGCGACAATGTCAGCGAGTATCTGCATGAGAGTGATAAAGAACACTTGATTAACGAAGCAACTGTAGCTTTTGAAAAAGTGTTGGATACTCTACTAATTGATAGAGAAAATGATCCAAACAGTAAAGGCACAGCTCGACGTCTAGCTAAAATGTATTTTAATGAGGTAATGAGTGGTAGATATGAAACAGCACCCGACGCAACAGCGTTCCCCAATGATTCGGAGGACCGTTACGAAGGTATGTTGGTTGTCCGTAGTGAGCTTCGCAGTATGTGTAGCCATCATCACCAACCCGTTGTTGGCGTCGCTTACATTGGTATTATTGCGGCTGAGAAACTCATCGGACTTAGCAAGTATACAAGGATCGCTCAGTGGTGTGCCCGTCGAGGTACTCTCCAGGAGGAACTTTGCAATGACATTGCTAGGGAAATCCAAAAAGCCACAGGTGCAACAGACTTAGGCGTTTACATCCAAGCAACACATGGTTGTTGTGAGAATCGTGGCATTATGGCGCATAGCTCATTGACACAGACTACAGTATTAAAAGGTGCATTCAAAGACGACCTCGGTACTAAGAAAGAGTTTATGGACAATATTAAAATGCAACAAGAGTTTAGCCCACGTTAATATGTACCCGTTAGAACCTATGACCGTTGCAGAGATTCAACAACTAGTTGGCATTAATTTCATTCCAAACTTTCAAAAAGAAGTTGATGAGTTTATGACGCCTATGCGCAAACATATTGCAATGGGTCGACCGTTGAGTATGGGTAAAGAGACTTGGGAATATGCAGTTGCAGATAGTATTGCCGGATCTATATGGGCAGGTGCAGGCAATTCTATTGTTGATGTTAAAATTGGCACCGACACTGGATTAGATGTTAAAGGTGTTGGTAAGGGTGGATTATTAAAATCTGGTGGATACACTAAATCAGGCGAGGCTAGTATGTTTCAAACATACAAAGGTGTTACTGACAGATCTTTTTCAAAAAAAGATTCTGCTCTTCTTTGGCAAACTTTTATCGAAGGTTGGAACACTAAAGCAAAAACAGTCAAAGATTATTATCTACTTGTAATATTTAAAGATAAAAATTATGATTGTAGTATATGCGGATTTAAACGGGTTGGAGATCTTCCTGAATACAATCCTATGTTTGGATCGTTTACAACAGACACCGGAAGACCAAGTGATTGTAGTTGGCGGGTTGAGCAATTAGCCGATCCAAACCTACTTAGTACTGTTGTTGTAAGAAATAAAAAAAGATTAGAAATGAGATTACGTCCAGCCATGTATGATACAATGTATTCATTATCTATATACACATTCTAAAGGAAAATTATGACAACGGCTAAAGACTTGACGGATCATTTGATCCATCGTGCTAAAAATTTAAAAGAATTTGTAGTTGAACGCGAATGGGAAGAAATTCCCGTTGGTGTTGTTCGATTTAACATACAGCACACGCAAGGACATCTTGCTAGAATTTTTGTTCCTGCTCTTACACAAACAGAAGCAGAACATATGGTAGACGAATGGTTTGAAGGAGAATATTAATGGAACCCCGACACTTATACACATTCAAATGGACACAACCGTATTCAACATACCAGCAACGTCCATACCTGCGTAGCCAGCATGAAGCATATGAACAACTAGTTGAACGCATGTTAGAAGATGGTGATTTTAAAGAAGCACAATTAGCAATAGAAAAGGTTATGAAGTTATGAACTGGTTTAAACAAATGGTAGTTAAGTGGGTGCGGGAAGATTGGGATAATGCCAGGAATCAGCAAGAAGATTGTTATCCAAGTACCAAAATGAGCCGAGCCAATGCTATCAGCACTATCAGTGGTCGTGCTAGTATTGACAGCGAGCCCACACTTCAATTCAAAGTATATAATGCAGTTGGTGGTAAGATTGTAGAATTCCATCGTTACGATCCAAAGTCTGACAGAACTGATCGTCAAATTTATATCATCGGAAGAGATGAAGACTTTGGCGAAAAGATTGCTAAAATTTCAACACTAGAGGTGTTACGATGAACGTACAAGTACCAGCAGAAGGCATAATGAAAACAAACGATTGGGGAGACAGTAGAGTCTATCGAATTACTTGTAATTGTGGAGATGAAAATCACAATCATAACATGTGGGTTGAAGCAGACGATCACGATATTACTGTAACCATTTATACCACAGGCAAAACAAACTATTGGTCAAAAACACGGTGGTACCATATTTGGACATTGTTGACCAAAGGTTATATTGATACTGAATCAACAGTATGTTTAACCAAGCAACAAGCACTCAATTATGCAGAGACTTTGAAAAGTGCTATTGATGATCTCGAAACTTTTCGTAATACTAGACAAAACAAAGAAGAACGTGCTACAATAAAGAAAATGGCAAATGAACAGGATTGTGTATGAGTAAGATCAAAATAGCGGAACTGTTTTACAGTATCCAAGGTGAAGGACGTTACATGGGCGTCCCGTCTGTGTTTCTGCGCACATTTGGTTGTAATTTTAAATGTGCTGGCTTTGGTATGCCACGTGGTGAAATGAGTCACGAGGCTACTGACATTGCGGCTACACATACTATGATTGAGTCTTTTCAAAAGTATGAAGACTTGCCGTTAGTCAGCACAGGCTGTGACAGCTATGCCAGTTGGCATCCTGACTTTAAAGACTTGTCGCCTATGCTTACTAGCGAAGCAATCGCAGATCGTATTATGGAAATTCTTCCGCAGGATCATTGGAAAGATGAACACTTGGTCATTACAGGCGGTGAGCCATTGTTAGGTTGGCAACGTGCTTATCCAGACCTGTTGAGTCATCCTAAAATGGCAGGTCTTAAAGAAATTACATTTGAAACAAACGGTACTCAAAAGCTAACAGAAGAGTTTAAAGAATATCTAGCACAATGGCAGATGTATACTGATTTTTCTAAAGAAGTCACATTTAGTGTAAGTGCTAAACTTCCATGTAGCGGAGAGAAATGGGAAGAAGCAATACTCCCAGAAGTAGTTTGTGAATACGAAGACTTTGGTACGGCATACCTAAAATTTGTTATTGCTACAGAACAAGATTTTGCCGATGCTGAACGTGCTATTGGGGTCTATCGCAAAGCAGGATTTAAAGGACACGTTTACTTAATGCCAGTGGGCGGTGTAGAAAGCGTGTACACAATGAATAATAAGAACGTAGCAATACTGGCTATGAAAAACGGACTACGTTATAGTGACCGTTTACAAGTGCCATTATTTAAAAATGAGTGGGGAACTTAATGAAAAAGTTTATTAGAAAAATGTTTGGTATTGATAAAATACTAGAAGAAAAAGATTTGGCATTGGCTGGTGCTATCAAAGCCAAGGAAGACGAAGCAGTTGCTAAGATGTCACCAAAAGAACGTGCTACCAAACGTAAAGAACCGTGGGTGAGTGTTTTGGAAACACACGTGAATAAAGACAATCCAGCAAATGGCTTTTTTGAGCTTGACTGGAACGAGTATTTTGTAGTACAATTAAGACAAGCCGGATACGGCCTTGAAGGTGATACAGACGAGTTGGTCGTTGATCTTTGGTTTAAGACACTAGCACGTAATATGCTCAGTGACGAAGGACTGGATATGAATCGCAGTCAAGGTTTTATCAATGTTCAGAAACTAGACGCAAACAGATCGGAAATTGGATGACATATATTATAGTTGATACTGCTAACACGTTCTTTCGTGCTAGGCATGTGGTACAAGGCAGTGCTGATATCAAACTTGGCATGGCGTTTCATATTACCCTAAACAGTATCAAGAAAGCATGGAACGACTTTGGTGGTAGCCATGTGGTGTTCTGCCTCGAGGGGCGAAGCTGGCGCAAAGACTTTTACAAGCCTTACAAAGCCAATCGTAAAGAAGCTAGAGATGCATTGACTGAACGAGAACAAGAAGAAGACAAGTTGTTCTGGGAAGCATTTGACGAATTTAAAAAGTTTGTAACTGAAAAAACCAATGCTACTATCCTACAGCATCCACGCTTAGAAGCAGATGATTTGATTGCTGGCTGGTGTCAAGCACATCCAGATGCTAAACATGTCATCATTTCAACAGATGGCGACTTTGCACAATTGATTAGTGGCAACGTTAGTCAGTATAACGGTGTAGGCGATTTACATATCACACACGAAGGCACGTTTGATGCAAAGGGTAAACCTGTTAAAGACAAAAAGACAGGCGAGCCAAAAGCCGCACAAGACCCAGAATGGATGCTGTTTGAAAAATGTATGCGTGGCGATACTAGCGATAATGTGTTCTCGGCATATCCAGGTGTACGTACTAAGGGTAGTAAAAACAAAGTCGGTCTTACTGAAGCTTTCGAAGACCGTAATGCCAAAGGATATTCTTGGAACAATCTCATGTTGCAACGTTGGGTTGACCATAATGGCGTCGAACATAGAGTACTAGAAGATTACCTACGTAATGTACACTTGTGCGACTTGACTGCACAACCAGAAGATATTAAAAAATGTATTCGAGAAACAATTGAAACAAATGCCGTACCTAAAACTGTAGATCAGGTAGGTATTCGTATGCTTAAATTCTGCAACGCATGGGACATGAAAAAGATCGCAGACAACATACAGTCGTATGCTGAACCGTTCCAAGCAAAATATCCGGTTACCAAAGCCGCTCAAAATTTATTCGAGGAACAACTATGAGTAAAGTATATCTAATTAAACCTCTTGAAAAGAAAAGTATTTGTTGGCATATAGAACTGTTCCGAGATAATGCCGACAACACCACTAGTTGGGTCAATATTGAAGATCACTATCGCTGGGGTCAAGGATTTGTTGAAGCAGACATGGATAGTAATCTTCCATTTGAAGGTGCAAAACAGGCCTACGCTCGTACAGACTGCGGCTGGGGCTCGGAACTTGAAGATGGCGTTGCCTGCTACTTTACATACAGCGATGACTTTACTGACGAACAAAAAGAAGCGTTTGAAACATCTTATCACGAAGGCGGTGCGGCTTGGTTGTTTGACGGTGAGCATGATTGGCAAGTTGAAGATGATTACCTTACCATCGATGCTCCGTATCAAGTTAGTCTAGTTGAAGATGACGGCACAGTTATTGAAGAAAATGTCAAACTAAGATCTAGGCCAAAGCCCAGTACAAGTTGGCCTTTTAGCCCAGAATTTCCCCAGCCTGATAGTGAAGGCGGAGAAGCAGATTAATGTTAATCGAAGAATGTACATATAAAGAAACATGTCCCAATAGGACAGCAACTTGTGAGGTAATAACTATGACAGAGATACACGCCAAGCCCATCGTAGATGGCAAATTTTGGATTGTAGAAAAAGACGGCACTAAAATTGCCACACTACATAAAAAAGAAAATAACCGGTTTGTGTTATCCAGCACTAACGGCGAAGTAATGTTTAATAAAAAAGAAGACTTGCAAAAACAATTTGGCAAAGAATTCTTTCTGAAGAATACCAAAGTCAAAGTAACTTCCGCAGAACCTGAAACACATGAAGTACATGGATTTCCTGCCATGTGCAAACCATACAACAGCATGTACGATGTCAAACGTAAACTACCTTTGTTTACCAAATCAAATGCCAGTAAGAGTTTATATTGTGCTGGATACTATACAATTAAATTTGAAAAGGGATGGGTACGTAGTTTTTGCCCCAAACTAATTACAATCGAACGCTATCCAAATAAAGGTCCGTTTATGAGTGAGTTTGAAATGAAAGCGGTGTTGGCAAATGCAAAATCCAATTAACACTGCCGCACTGTTACAATTTACTCAACTATTGAAGTCAGCTGAATTGACGCAACAAAAAGAACTAAAGATGACAATTCAGCAGGCTAGATTACTTAATATAGCCCTTACTGAGGTGTTAGCCAAGCTGTCGCAAGATTATGAAAGTCTATTCCACGCATTAAAAAATGCATCTGCTACAGAAGTAGTTAACATACAACTAGATGGCGGAGTGTTTGGCGAGGAAAAATAGATAAATATATGCGTACATATCGAGACGTATATTATGAGTCGACCAAAGCCAAAAGTATTATTAGAATACATAAACAAAAAGACTTACAAAGCTGAACAAGTTTTGGAGTCTGAAGCCATCTGGGCTGTTTTCTATAAAGCCGAGCCTTTCAATCTAAAAAGTTTTAGTAGTGTAACCAGTTATCCCGGACCCAAATACAAAAAGACCAGTTTTAGTAATCCCGGCCATGCACACAATCTAGCAAAAAAATTAAATTTAACTTTTGGCACCACGGAGTTTGAAGTATATAAACTTACCACCGGTACCCCAGTTAAATGATCTCAAAAGAAACATACACCAAAATCTTTTTAAAATCTTGGGATAAAAGTAGTGACGATACCAATGTCAAGATATTTCAAAGAAAGTGGTTTATAAACAACAGAACTAAAATTGGCGGTGGGCTTAGGCTTACTGAAGATGGGTATGAATTTTTGACTACTGAATTGGATTTGGCAAGTTATGAAATTCCGTTTACCGAATCAATCGACCTAAGTCCTCAAACAATTATTTTTATGGATAGGTATATCGATTGTCCGTATTTCCTAACAAACCAAAGTATTACTGTATTTTCCGAACGTAAAAGTTTTGAGCTTTATATGTTTTCGGACGACATACGTAAATTTGGGCTAATTAAAGCCATGAAAAATAGGCAAAGTACAGAAGATTCTGCTTGACGTGACTGTAGAACGGTGCTATAATACTTACATAGCGTAAAAGATTACCTAGCAATTTAAACCCGTAAACTAAAGGAATGTAACATGGCAGAAATTAACAGCCGCACAGTTGGACCAAAAGGCGCAAAAAAATCCCTGCGTAAAGCGTTCAAAAACAAACGTCCAATCTTCCTGTGGGGTCCTCCCGGAATTGGTAAATCCGACATTATTAAACAACTCGGCGATGAGCTCGATGCTCACGTTATCGACGTTCGTTTGTCGCTTTGGGAACCTACTGACATTAAAGGTATTCCTTACTTTGACTCAAACACTAGCAAAATGGTTTGGGCTCCTCCTAGCGAATTGCCAGATGCTGAAATGGCAAAACAGCACAAAACTATTATCCTGTTCATGGACGAAATGAATTCTGCGGCACCTAGTGTGCAAGCCGCGGCCTATCAGTTGATTTTGAATCGCCGGGTGGGTACTTACACTTTGCCAGACAATGTTGTTATGGTAGCGGCTGGTAATCGTGAAACTGACAAAGGTGTTACATTCCGTATGCCAGCGCCGTTGGCTAATCGCTTTGTTCACTTGGAAATGACAGTTGATTGGGACGACTACTTTGATTGGGCTGTGGACAATAAGATTCACACTGATGTTGTAGGCTTTTTGACCTTTAGCAAGAAAGACTTATACGATTTTGATCCTAAGTCTAGCTCACGCTCGTTTGCTACTCCACGTAGCTGGTCTTTTGTTTCTGAATTGTTGCACGATGACGACACTGACAATGATACACTGACTGATTTGGTGTCAGGTTCGGTTGGCGAAGGACTTGCTCTTAAGTTTATGGCGCACCGTAAACACTCTAGCAAAATGCCTAACCCAACAGATATCTTGTCAGGCAAAGTTAAGAAAATGGATAGTAAAGAAATTTCTGCCATGTACTCTTTGACTGTATCCTTGTGCTACGAGTTGAAAGATGCAAACGAAAAGAATGCTAAAAACTGGAATGATCAAACTAATAACTTCTTCGAATTTATGATGAATAACTTTGAAACAGAATTGGTTATCATGGGTACTAAGATTGCATTGAGCACTTACAAATTGCCATTAGATCCAGACGAAATTAAATGTTTTGATGCTTTCCACGCAAAATACGGCAAGTATATTGCACAGGCTACTGACAAAGAAGATCGTCGTAAATAATACGGTTTAGTACCATTTGACACCTCCTTTGGGAGGTGTTATAATATATACATACAGTAAAGGAGCATTCATGTCACACGTAGATCCAATTATCGACAAAATTATCGTAGCCCGTGTGGGCTTACTACTTCGCCATCCTTTCTTTGGTAATATGGCAACTCGCTTGCAAATTAAAGAAGCAGAAGAATGGTGTAATACTGCGGCCACTGACGGTCGAGCTATCTATTTTAACCGCAAGTTTTTTGAACCACTTAGCATTAAACAAATTGAGTTCGTTATTGCACATGAAATCTTGCATAATGTTTTTGACCATATGGGACGTAACGAAGGTCGTAATCACCGTATTTTTAACATTGCGGCTGACTATTGTGTAAACGGACAAATTGTTCGTGACCGAATTGGTGATCACGAAATTGAAGGTATTAAAATCTTCCATGATCAAAAATATTACGGTATGGGTGCAGAAGAAATCTACGATAAGATTTTTGACGAGATGGACGAAGAAGAATTAAATGCTCTTGGTCAATTGCTAGACGATCACATCGATTGGGGTGAAAAAGATTCAAACGGAAATCGCCCTAGCTACAGCAAAGACGAATTGAAAAAAATTCGTGACGAGATGCGTGAAGCAACCATGGGGGCCGCGCAAGCCGCGGGTGCGGGCAATACACCTGCTAGTGTACAACGTATGATCAAAGAACTTACGGAACCTAAAATGAACTGGCGTGAAATTATCCGTCAGCAAATTCAAAGTGTCATCAAAGACGACTTTAGTTTTATGCGTCCTAACCGTAAAGGTTGGCACATGGGTGCTATTCTTCCAGGTACTAACTTTAAAGAAACAATTGATATTTGCGTAGGCATTGACATGTCTGGTTCAATCGGTGACGAACAAGCCAAAGACTTTTTGACAGAGATCAAAGGTATCATGCAAGAGTATCAAGACTTTACAATCAAAGTTTGGTGTTTTGATACTCGTGTTTATAACGAAGCAGACTATAATAGTTATAACGTAGATGAGTTCGACGAATATGAACCAATGGGTGGTGGTGGCACTGAGTTTATGGCTAATTGGGAATACATGAAAGAAAATGATATTCAGCCTAAGAAGTTTATCATGTTTACAGACGGCTATCCATACGGATCATGGGGTGACGAAAACTACTGCGATACAGTATTCATTATTCACGGTAATGACAAAATTGTTCCTCCCTGGGGCGAACATGCCTACTACGAATTTAAAGAATGACGTTAAAAGCTGGTAAACCTAACCCGTTAAATTATTTTGGATTACGTAGGGTTGAGTTTGCCTGCCCTCATTTTAACTATACTACATTAGATAAGTTTGCACCCAATCTTACTAAAGAAGTAGATAGCTGGATACGCCAAAATCTTAACGGGCGATATTACATAGGACAAGATCTAACACTAGATCACACTAACACAATTGTCTATATTACACGTATAGGATTTGAAGTCGAGAAGGAACTTAGTTTTTTCAAGATTGCCTATACCTGAATTTTATATAGATAAATTATATTGTGCTTTTTCAATAAGGAGATATTATGACTGATAAAGTAGAACAACCGGTAGTAGAAGAACAACCTCAAACTGAGGGCAAAGATTCAGGTACTGATTTAAACATTCAAGACCTAAGTGCCATGAAAGCAATTATCGATGTGGCCAGTACCCGCGGTGCTTTTAAACCAGCAGAAATGATGATGGTTGGACAGACTTACAACAAACTAACAGCGTTCCTAGATGCCGTGGCAAAGCAGGCAGAAGCCGCTAAAGTTGCTGGCGCTGGAACAACACAAGGATAAAAATCATGGAAATGAAACATGTGGGCCGTATCAAAACAAACGGCAAAAAATGCGTGGTGGTGTTTCGAACATTACCAGGCGATGCATATAATTGTTTAGTAGCACCAACAGAAAATTTACCTGATTCATATCACGATGCATTGATCAACTTGGTTGAAAGCTCAGGTGGACAAAGTTCAAATGAATTTGGCGAAGTTATGTCTCGTAGCCAATTTCCAGATGGAAGTGTCATGCTGGCCGCTTTGCATACGCAAGGACGTTTGTTAAAGGTGTCAACTGATAATGTTGAAATGATTCCTAACTCAACAACCAGTATTCAGTTAAGTGAGTTAAATCAAATCATCGCTGAACAACAAGGTGTTGCTGTTGATGCACTTGCGCTTAGATCGGGTCTTGCAACTGATCCTAAACCAACGTCAAAAGTTGAGGTACAGGAAGTTGGATCAGTTAGTGAAATGGCCAAAGAAACTGCTGATGTTGGTAAAACAACTTCTAGTTCAGCCGCTATGGAAGAACCTGTTGATCAAAGTCCAGAGTCACAAGCAAAACGTTTTCGTAGTGAAGCAGATCGATTAGCTAAACAAGCCGCTGAGATGCGTCGTAAAGCTGAAGAATTAGCGCCGACTAAGAAAGCAAAGTGACGAGTCCTGGGAACAACCTTCCCAAGGATGTGATTGATCATTGGCCCGAAATATTTTCTGAGATACAATTAAATGTATTGCCCATTAAATATCTCAATGCAGTAATGATTAATTTTAAGGATGGCAAGACCTGGGAAGTAAAAATATCTGCCGAAGCTCGTAAAGAGGGTTGGGTCGTCTTTGAAAAACAACTTAGTGAATTGGTGAAAAATTATGAAGAGAACATTGAAAATGTTGATTTTAAATTAGATACAATACGAGTTAAAAAAGACATTGAAAAAGGCACACAACAATTTTTTAAAAAGAAGAAGTTATAATACATGAATGTTCGATTACTTAGTTACAGTCAACCCACAGAAGAATTTACAGGTATGGGCTTACAAGACGCACAGGAACTCATTGCGTATTGCGCCCGTGTCAGCAATCCCTCCAATCAGCTCAACACAGACACATCAGAAAAACTCATCAGATACTTGGTCAAGCACCAACACTGGAGCCCACTCGAAATGGTCTCCGCCTGTATTGAAATTACCACAACCAGAGACATTGCCCGACAAATCCTTAGACACAGAAGTTTCAGTTTCCAAGAATTCAGTCAGCGATATGCTGACCCTACTAAAGACCTGTCGTTTGTATGTAGAGAAGCACGGTTGCAAGATCCAAAGAACAGACAAAACAGTGTCGATGTCGATGATCAACTGTTACAAAATGAATGGTACAGAGCTCAACAGCGAGTCATCTATGCGGCTAAAAGAGAATACGAATGGGCTATCGCTAACGGCATAGCCAAAGAACAGGCTCGTGCTGTATTACCAGAAGGCCTTACAGAAAGTCGTTTATATATGAATGGTACACTACGTAGCTGGATTCACTTTATTGAATTGCGTAGTGCTAATGGCACACAGAAAGAGCACCAAGAAGTTGCCATTGCTTGCGCTAAAGTGATAGCTGAGATTTTTCCGCTAGCCACAGAACTTCTAGCCAAGTAAAGTCATTTATCTTAGATAATGCCTCCTTGTTGGAGGCATTTTTTTGGCCGTAAGCTCTACCGGCGAGTGCGCCCAAATGGGCATAAAACCCATAAGGCACGGCATCGTTAAGCACACACCACGTATCTAGTCGTTGCTGTGTTTCACTATCATTCTGACGTTCAATACTGCTACTGGCCAGTTTGGCACATTCTCTAAAGGCACTGCGCCATGTGCTGAACGGATCCGTGTTAAATGCTGTAATATTGGCTATTTCTGGCATGGGCTTAAACAATATACTAATACTAGTTGTCATATCTATACGACTAGTATCCATATTCATTGTTAGTTTTCGTGGCAACAATTTAACTCCGCCGTTGCCGTATACCAGTCCGTTAACTGGGTTTTGACTGCGCCAAACGTGTACATAATCCAATTCATTATTGGGTACTTGATAGTCAAAATTAAAGGTATCTAGCACTTGTGCGTCTCCGTCCACTACCCAAAACATTTTAGTCATAGCCTTTTTTGCGGCCGCAATATGTGCGTTATGTATGCCGCTAACACCGATTATTCTCTTCAAAATAGGTGACGAAAACCTAGATGACAGTCTAGCGTAGTTTTCTTCTGCATTAAGCTCGTTATAGCTGATAAACACAATATCGTACATTATTGACGGTTCTTTATGATTCTAGGAGTATTCACATATACACGTTTGAAAAATTCACTGGCAGTAGCATCCATACTGCCCACTTCCAGTTTACATTCATGTTTAAGTGTTTCGCCTAACCCCATTATTTCGTAGGGCAACATTTTGTCTGTTATTTGGCTATATTTGTTTTGCCATTCATTTGTAAGCCAATCAAAATCACGAACATTGGCATAATCCCAATCTGTGCAATTAGTTAGGTATGCACCTTCTCTTGCGCCGTATATACTCCATGCACCATTTTTTACGTCTTCGCCAATGTTACACCAAATCAACAAACGTTGATAATTTTGCCACCATATACCACGTAAATCTTTTACTTTTGCACCTTGGTCTAAACTCATCTTTACACCTTCGCGAAAGCCTGCCCGCCATGCCTGGAAGGGACTTGCATTGGTAAAACTTTCACTGTAGTTTTCATTGAATTGATAATACTTGTCATCAAAACAAAACTCAACTAGACCCTTGACATCTTCTGGATCTGAATTTTCATGAGTGCGCATGTTGTTGACAAACTTGCGGGTCCACATTTTTAATCCGCCGTTGCCATACTCTAATCCATTAACGTGAATCTTCCCGCACCAACTGAACACATGATCTGGTGTTAACCCTAGTGCATCGATATCTATCTCAACTTCGAGAAATTTTGGATCCACAATATTATCAGCATCTACCGTTATAAAGTATTCTGTTTCGCTCAACTTAGCACATGCTTTGTGTGCGGCATCACTGCCCTTAACTCCGTGTACACGTTTAGCCCATGGTGCTTTTGTTAGCAAATCAGCATAATTCTTTTCAGCATTAGGTTCATCATAGCTGAGAAATATAATGTCTTGATCTATTATTTTAATCATAGTTAATTCTCATTCCGTAAGTTTCAAAAAACGGCAATGTAAACATCGATATGTTTTCAATATCTTTTTCTTTTTCTGTTAAAAAAGGAAGTATTACAAAGCCATTTCCAATTAAATTTCTTAACTGTATTTCTATTTGTCTAATTAAAAAATTGATATTATTTTCAGTAGTAATATAAAAATGCAAACGAGCATTTAAACTCTTTGCTCTTGGATGTTGTAGAAAATTTTCATTTATTATAAATTTCCAACCATTAATTGACCATTCTACTGTAAGTATATTTTCTTTATCACTTAGTCTTATAGTTTCAACAATGTTACTTTTAAAAATCAAATCTCCTTGATTTTTGTTTACAAATTTTACAGAACCGTCCTTATCAAAGGCCACTTTGTAATTAATAAAATTTTCAGTATTGTTAAAAAAACGTTCAATTTCTTCAAATTCAACTTGAATAAAATTCTCGTAAGGCATTGTTTCGTTTGATAACGAAATAATATTTCCAGTATCCTTTTCAAAATAGACATAGTATTCAAACACATATTTGGTGTTTAAAATTTCTTCTATTTGTTCAGGAGTTAAAAATTCTTCTTCATCCATTTGCTAGTCTTTTTAATTTTTGAATAATATCTAAATCAATAAAATCCTTTTCTACGTAGTGAAATAAATAATGTTGACGTATATTACCAACAGTCAATTCTCCGTCTTTAGTAAAGGAATAGGGTATTGTTTGTCTCCAATTTGCAGGAGCAGGATGCCAGCCTTGTACTCCGGCTTTCATGTGTACAAATTGTAAAGGACTACATACATCTGCTGAGCTATTATAACCACATAGCTCTAGTGCAATAGCGGCCGCTAGGTCCACACTGAGCCAATTTTGATAATATTCCGAGGCTAGTTTTCCATAACACCATGCCCAATTATTTACAACAAATTCTAGTGTTTTATAAAAATATTCTGCACGTTCTGATTTCTTAAAATAGTGTAATGCAAAATACGGACTAGGCAAATCATTAGCAATAAACGTTTTACGGTAAATGCTATTGTTAATAACATCACCCTTATAATCTCGTGCTGTTGTACAAAACAATAAATCATGATCCTGACAATACCACCACCAATCATTTATATCTTGCAGAAATAACATGTCAGTATCTAGTACAATTGTTTCGTCATAAGGTGTTACGTGGTATATTTTCCAGCGATGTTCGGCCACATATCGTGTTGGTATAGTATCAGTAATCCAAGGAATTGGAATTATTTGATCAAATACTTCTTGATATTCTTCTGGAATATTGTCGTTGGTAATGATACTGATTGCTGTTTCTGATTGAGTAGCATGAATACTTAATGCAAGTGCATAGGCTTGATGGATATAATCTATATCATTGGTATTTTGTGCTAATACTATAAATCCTTTAGACACCATAACCTCCGTCAATAAACCTACTTAGACTTTGTTTATTCATCACATGTACATCTGTACTATTAGTACTAACTAAAGTATACTCTCCGGGATAATGTGCTTTTTCAACTAAGAATTGTATTTTATCTTCTTTCATTTTTACTAAAATATCTCGATCTAGTACATAAGTCATTAAACCTGGCAATTCTTGTGCAAAATCTCCTTCGGTCATTCCGTTCATTATATGTATGGCAATGCTAAAAGCAAAATCATTACGAAAAGTTGGGCTATCAATTTTGTAGATAATTCTAAAAAATTCCCAGTTAAGTTTTATATATTCAATTAAATCAAACAAACTGCGTGTGCTAGCTGTTTTTTCAAAGATAAAAACAGTACCCCAATAAAACGGAACACTATATTGATTAATTCTATCAAACGGGCTAGTATCGCGCCAGCCTGCTAAATCAAAACTTTTACGAAATATCTGAAAACTATATGTGTTGTTTAGGGCTTTAATAAGAGTGGTACTATTAATAATATAATCGCTATCGATGACCAATGTTCTACTGTACGGAGTGATATCATACGCTTGATTACGAGTTAAGTTTTTCCACTCGGCTGTTTGATATGCTAAAGTTCCGTCGTAGAATTTTTTCTGTTGTGTGGTATTGCCAACTATTGGAATTATCTTATCAAATACTTCAGTGTGTTCAGGATAAAACTCAAGCCATGCCTGACTGTCAGTGGCAAGACTTACTGGTATTCCTAGATGTTTTTTTATTTGTTTAGCTGAAAACAAGGCTAGTTTTACATAATCTATGCCAATAGTATTTTGTGCAAAAATTAATGCGCCTGTTGTCATAGTTCAACTAGGTCTTTGACATTGCGCTTTTTCTTAATTTCTGCAAATTTTGTTTGATATTCGTTAACTGCTTCAAAATATACAGAAATTAAATTATCAAGAAAATCCTGTACATCTTTAATAATTACAGGTTGATTATTGGCGTCTACAAAAGCAATATCTTCCGTATGTCCTAAATCGATTAGATTTTTTGCAAAATTGATTAGATTATAATCAACACGAAACGTTGCGCCGTTGATATAATACACTAATTTTTGATTGTATTCTTCAAGAATAACTCGTCTTTGATTTGATAGAGTTGCCATATAATTAGCAACTTCAAATGCTTTTTCAATTCTTTCGTCCATGATAACCTCAGCTGAGTGTTTATAATACACTCTATTAGTTATCTTGTCAAGAATCTTTGAATTATTTTATTTGTTAATAGAAGTACCCGAGACACTGGTTCCAGGCCAAAATATATGGACAAAACCCTGGGCGCCATTACCACCGTATTTTATACTAAACGTTGCTAGAGTTTTCGGTGCAGGGCCTGGGGCACCTGGTGATTCACCTGCGTAATTGGCAGGATAGGCTACACCACCACCGCCACCGCCACCGCCATAGCCGGTTGCGGTAAAACCATCATTACTTTGTGGGCCGCCTGCGGCACCACCGTAGACTCCTAGTCCAGCATAGTTTCCGCCGCCTCCGCCACCGCCACATATATATTGGGTAGTAGTACCATAGTAAGTAAACGCTATTCCGGGGCCGCCTTGACCGCCTTGATATTGTTGCGGAGCGGCTTGGCCATCACCACCTGCGCCTGCGCCGCCGCCACCTGCAATATACATAATATCAACAGCTGAACTACCAGCACCGGCGCCGCCGGCTTGGCCAGCTTGGCCAGAGGTTCCGCCATAACCACCTACGTTTGTTCCCTTATGTCCAGTCGATGATCCGGTAGATCCAGGACTTCCGCCTGCCGCAGTAATACCAGCAAAACTACTACTTGCGCCAGTTTGAGTACGCTGAGCGCCGCCGCCGACACTCCATGCATAGTACGAGCCCGGAACTACTGTGGCTGTGATTATCCTAAATTGCCCACCACCACCACCACCACCTGCAAAATCGCCTCCGCCTCCACCTCCGCCTATAAGTGCCACTGCAACACTTCTAACACCGGTAGGAGCTAGCCAATTGTTAGTAGTAACTGTTGTATATAGTTGGTTACCAATTGGAGTAGTCGATGTATCATTAATATAGATAGTAGTGGCGGCTAGTCCGTTAGTAAGTACAACATTAAAACTTGTCAATCCATCTGTCCAATAGTTGTTAGCTATGGTAAAACTAATTTGAGCTATATTATTATTGACTGTAAAATAACTGCTTGTCGATCCTGCACTAAATCTTGATGTAGCCGATCCTCCTGTTGGAGTATAAGTGATCGATCCAGTGCATGAATACGTTACGAATGTACCATTAGCAACGTTCCGGGTTTGTAGTGTAACAACTACACTGTCACCTTCATTTACTGCATAATTACTTGCACTTAAACCGTATACTGCTCCGGCACCGCCTGTAAAATCTCCAGTTAAAGACAATGTAGGACTTGCTATACTAACATAACTTCCGCTAGCGCGGTATACTACTATACTTTGTGTTATAATTCCGTCAATATATTCATCACCTACTCCGCCTGGAGTATATGGGCCGCCTTGTATAGTTTGGGTTTCTTGGCCTGAAGCTAAATTTCCACTGCCAGCTATATAACTACTACCGCCACCTGTACTACTATCATTATATTGTATTGCAAAAACTAAAGTTCCACTGCTGACAGTTGCATAAATTAAAAATTGATTAGTACTATAATTGCCGGCTGGAGCATTTTTAGAAAAAACTAATTGATAAGAATTAGTTAATGCAAAAAATCCGGTGGCAGTTGTTGTACCTGTACTACCTTGATCCAATGTTGTACCGTCTCGGCCAAAAGTAATAGTACCCATTTGAGTAAACATAGTAGTCCATGTATTATCTTTCACTGTACTAAAACTATTGAAAGTTCCTGTCATTCTTACACTAAATTTAACAACTCCACCAGCATTAAAAAATGCTCGCATAGTAGCATTGTCGCCAAAATTCATAGTAATGGTACTTTGTAAATTTCCATTCCAATCATCTATTCGTTGTGCAGTGAATTCCGGCTCAATAGTAAATTGCCCGGTGCCTACTGTATCTCTATAAGTGTCGATCAGTGTAGCATAATCAAAATACTGCTGACGTACTGCTTCTGTAATTAAATCTGCACTAGTTGGAAGTGTAAGATTATTTGATTCTGAGGCTGAACCAGATTGGTGTCCACGGGCTCTGATCATATCTGAGCGTAAATTTGTCCAATGGCTTAATGTAACTTTATTTCCTACAGATACCTGACTACTATTGACCAACTGATTATATCCGTATCGAGGCGTAGCATCAGTAGGAGGCCCTAAGACTTTTGATAATTTAGCTTGTATAGTATTGTAATCTCCAACAGTATTTGCAGATATTACATTACCAAGTCCTGGTCCTAATGTTGCCACTTAAATTCCTTTCTTTATGTTATATAATTATCACTTATAACGCAGTGACAAAATTAATTATGCAATTGGCGTTAGATTAACAGGAGGAGTAACTACAGTTACGTTTGATCCACTAGCTCTAGTTGCTGTAAAATTAACTGTTAAAATACCGTCAACGTTTTCATCAATACCCCAAGGAGGTGTTGCGGTTGCGTCATCTTGAAATCTAATAGTAATTGTTAGTATTGTTCCTGTAGCGTCAATTCTTGCATAAAGATTCATAACGTTGTTAGCGTATGATCCACTAGGAGCTTGTTTAGTAAAAATCAATCGATCTGCTGTGTTCAACCCATAGTATCCAATTGGATAATGAGTGCTAGGTGTTGTACTGTAATCTGTGGGTGTTTGAATACAATCGTTAGCTCTAAAACAAATAGTGCCAACTTGGCTAAACATTGTTTGCCATGTTTGATCTTTTAAAACTGAAGCTGAGCCAAACGATCCTGTTAATGTTGGTGAAATTTCAAATTGACTACCGCTGTTAAAAAATGCGCGGGCAGAATCTCTAGTAGGAAACGTACAAGTGGCGATTGTTTGAATATTACCATTCCATGCTTGTGTTCTTACTACATTTGTTATGGCTTCATTAGGACTTAATTGATTAGCCGCAACTGTTTTAACTCCAGACACTAATGATAGTGTAAATGTTTGTCCAGATACCGAGCTAGTAGCAGTTTTACTTAGGGTAAGAGAAGTTCCAGGAAGTACAGCGGTAACTGTTGTATTAGATTGCATTCCAGGACCGTTAACTACCGCTCCTAACATAATAATAGCCGCATTAGCACTGCTCATGGTGACACTTGCATTGGTAGTGCCAGTTATTGTGACCGTTTGATTGTGCGCTGTTGCATATACGTTTTGAGCATAACTTAAATATTGTGCTCTCACTGCTTCTGTCAGTATACTACTGATTTTGACAGGTTTGAGATTGCTGTAAGATCCTGGATCATTGTTATAGCTCAATGTGATTGTACTGGTACTGCTGGCAGTTGCATTGTAAACGCCGTTATAATTTGTATTGGTACATCCTGCAATTTTGTAAGGAGCGCCCACTGACGGTGCTACCGAGGCCGCTGTAAATCCAAACGTTACTAAATATGGCCCCGAACCTGTTTTACTGATAAAAGCATTAACATTTCTTGGGTCTAAATCGCCTGGTAAAATTAAAAGACTACCTTCACTTGCATTACCAGTTTGATGGGCTCCAGATTTTAACAAATCAGATCTTAATTTTACCCAATCTTGTAGTTTAAAGGGATCTCCTACTCTTACTTGAGTACTTGAAACTGCTTGACCGTATCCATAATCACCTGAGCCAACACCCAATACTGATTGAGCCAACGCTTGAATAGTATTAAAGTCTGAAGCTAATATTTTTGTTCCTGAGCCTGGCATTTTAATTCCTTATAGTACTAAAACTTCAATAGTTTTTTCGCCTGCTTCGTCGCTTGATTCTAAAGCAATTGCAAACACATCAGAGTTGGCACCATATGCGGCTTGAGCCGCGCCATTTGCTCCTGCAACTAAACGTTGGCCTTTCTTAATTTGGCCAAGGACTTTGCATGGTACACGGCCTTTTAATGCAACATAAGTACCGCCTTCTAAACCACTATTCATCATATAAGCTGGATTTGCAGAAACAATACCAATTGCCCTGTCTCCGACTGTACAGGCAGTTACTTCTTTTTCGCCGCCAATTGATACTACTGTTCCAACAAGATACTCTGCATCTGCTAGATATTTTTCTGCCAAGTCAGCGTAGTCTGCTGAACTAGCAATACCTTGGAATATGTTTGCATAAATGTCTGCATTTGCATCACGTACTGCCACTGTACTTGCGGCCGCACCGGTATTTCCTGAACGATATAAACCACTTACTGTTTCAAGCACTTGATTAGATTGACTAGAAATACCGTTAAATGTTCCGGCATAGATTGTATTGTAAATTTTAGTAGACGATCCAATATTTGAAACGTTAGTTTCGCCTGGAAGCAAATCTGTTCCAACTAATGACAATGGATTCTTTGTAACTCCTGCTACTGTAGTTTGAAAAGTAATTGTATTGCTTAATACGTTTGCAATTACTGGAGTTGATCCAATAATACTAACTACTAAATCTCTAGCATTACCAACAGTATAACCTGAATTACTAAAGTGAATTGGGTCTGCAAAACTTGTTGTACTTGCTCTTAGGTATTCGCTAGCCGCAAAACCGCCGAGTTTGTCTGCGTCACTTGCGGTTCCCCAAAAGCGTTGATCAGTAGTTGTAGTAGTGCCTAAATTTCCAGCGTTGGTACTGTTAACTAATGTAATGCCTTTACCAATTTTACTAAAACCATTTATAGCATTTAAACTGCTGTTTAAGGTAAATTGATCGGCGCTAATAATATACATCACCTGACCGTTCGTTACTGCTTGAATAACCGAGTGGTTGGCGCCAACATCATCGATAACACTAATACTTTGCATTTGTGTAGTACCTGCTCCGGCAACACTTTGTGGACCAACTAGTGTAAATGTTGTACCGTTCCAAACATAGATTTGTTTATTTGCAGTATCGTACCAAAATTCGCCCGGAGTTAATCCTACAGGAGCAGTTGCACTAGCTTCAGCACCACTGGCCAGTCGAAATTTGCTACCGTCGTAGAATTTTAATTTACTGTTTGCGCTATCAAACCAAATTTGGCCAGATAATGGGTTATTTGGGCTGGTAGCTCCGCTAAAATTTTCAAGCAAAAATACAAGATTTTCGTTTTGTACTTCGCCGTATCCAGCGTAATTTTTACCAATTAGTTTAACAGATAATGTACTATCTATAGTTCCGTCGGCAACTACTGTAATCTGTGATCCGTTGTATCGATTAATGGTGTATGACATCAGTTATTCCTCATTCCTAATATTTATCGTTATATGCTAGTGTTACCATGTAGTAAGCGCCGCACGTTTCCATGTGTTAACCGCAACGCAAACGTAAACATAGCCCGGGCCCCATGCAATTTGCCCTGGTAATCCGTCTGCTGAAGCAGTTGCTGGAACTAATGAAGTATTAATAACTATAGAAGTTCCAGATAAAGTTAAATTTCCTCTAACATTTGCGTTACCGTTGACATCTAAAGTTGCTACTGGCGTTGATGTAAATAGTCCTATTTGCTGTGAAGCACTGTTTATAAATATTGCCGGTGTAACACTTCCGTTTGGATTTACATAAACTCCAAAATTCTGTCCTTGAATTTTTGCAGTTAAATTAAATTTTGAACTATCAACATCAATCTGTGCATTTTGGGCTGGCCCCAAAACTAGCGGGATTGGATGTGCAATAACTATCTGATTGATAGTTGTCATAGTATGCGTCAATTCTGCTGGATTGCCAGTATTTAAAAAATTCTCAGCAGTTTTATTTGTTCCGTCGGCCGCAACTAGTAACCCGGCTGATTTAGCTTGAACATTAAAAGTCAATCCTGCAAGATTACTAGCATTAAATCCAATACCTATATCTCCAGCAAAATTAGCAGGAGCAACACGTGGTGTAAATGAGTCAAGGCTAAAAATTCCAATTATTGTTTTCTTTAGATAAAGATATAACACTGTATGATCAACACTATAGATATCAGTAATTGTTCCTGTTTGAAATCCAGATAATCCTTGACTTTGTGTATAAACAGGGCCTGCCAAAATATTAGCAGTGCCATCGTTAAAATACATTTGTTGATTTTTGCTGTCAATCCACAAATCTCCTGTTGCTAATTGTGCAGGAATATCACCTGAGACTATTGCACCACCTGATACCCTAAACAAATTGCCGTCATATACTTTTAAACGTCCGGTGCTGGTATCATACCATAACTGACCGATAATAGGATTATTAGGAGAATTAGAATTTGCAAAATTTTCTAAAAGATATACAAAATTTTCGTTAAGATATGTTCCATAACTTGCCGCATTTTTACCAATCAATGTAAGATCGGTACTGTTATCAACTTGGCCGTCTACTATTTGAGTTAACGTATTGCCATTACTTTTTAATATAGTGTAACTCATTATATAAGGACTCCGTGGAATATAATATAATTGATAGCTAGGTACGGATTCATTGTATTAAATGATTCACCGTGTGTGTCGGATTGGACTCCGCCGCTAGTTGCCAAATATTGTGCTTGGGCGGCCGCTTGTCCGCCTACACCAGAAATAGCATTAGTATCGTCCGGCGTGCCTGCAACATTACGTACTGCAAAATACTGATTACCAGCATTACCTTTCAAAGTATGAGTATGCTCTGGGATATTTTTGGTTGCAAGAGTTACTGACTCTTGCCCAGATGTTCCACCTAGATTTTGTGCAAATGCGTTTGTTACTCGACCAGATGTTGCACTAACTGTATAAACTGGAACTCCCGCTGGCGTGTTTACTTGAATATTATTATTCATGTTATCTCTACCAAGAGGGAATCGACCTCTTAGATCTGGCAAGCAAAATGTTCCTGCGCCTTGCAAAGTTCCAACTGCTTTGTATGTATAACCGATAACTGAAAATAATCCACTATATGTTGAATTACTAATTTCAGCGCCGTCACATAAAAAATACCCTTTGGGAATTGCTGTTGATGGCCCGGCATATGGAAATATACAACCAACTGGCACTACTGGAAAACTATTTGTTAAATTATTAACACTGATCTTTTTAAGAGAACTAGCAGTTGGACTATAAAGTAATATTTCTTCTACTCCAGTAGTGCTAGATATAGAACCTTGTCCGCTAACTGCAATACTTGTAAGTTTTGTATTAAATGTTACAGTTTGATTTTGTCCGTCAAATGATGTACTATCAGTAACTGTATTAATTACATCTCCGGCTATGCTAAAAACTGTAGGACTAGCTAGTTTTGTTGCACTACCGCTAACACTTCCTTGAAATCCGCCACTAAATGTTCCGTTAAAATTTCCGTAAAAATTAGTTGCATATATACTTGCAAATTGAGTGCCGCCAGAAATTGTAGGATCCGATCCAAGATTATAAACATTATTAAGTAAAGGTTGTATATCTCCGCCTAAACTTAATAGTCCATTAAGGCTCAGCGTTTGTAAATGAGTATCCCCAGATACTACTATACCGCCTGCAAAAGTTGCACTGTCTGAGGCAATGTTTGTTAAAGCAAGTCTGTTTGCAGAAATTGAACCGTTAACATCTAATGCTACAGTTGGGTTTGACTTGTTAATACCAACAAATGCATTTGGGTCCAAATGTAAAACTGTACTTGCTGTACCATTAACATTTAATTTAAAATCTATACTGTTACCACTTTTTGCATAAAACGTTGCCGCATTAGTAGCAGATTCAGTAAACAACGTAATTGCACCAGTATCACTACCAACAGTTAATCCGGTAGCAGATCTTACATTGAGACCGTAATTGGTAGTGCTCGGTTGATCGCTTCTTAAAAGACTTGTTGACGGAACACCCAATCCTGTTTGCGGATCAGTTAGTGTATCAGCCTGCGATGCAGTTCCAATTAGTTTATAAGGATCACCACTAGACACAGTATAAAGATTTATACCTTTTTTAAATTGTGTAAATCCATCTTGTGTTGCTTTTGGTGTGAAAGCCGCATCACTAATAACTATTAATCGATTATTTTCTACATAGATACTTTGTACAGTGTGTGATTGATTCAACGTATCGACAATTGTTTCTAATTTAGGACCGGTTTGTGATCCTTGACTAAACGAAGGGCCGACTAACAACCAGTTGCTTCCTGTAAATAAACTTAATTGTTGATTAACAGTATCAACCCACAGGTCGCCTTGAATACTAGATGCTATTGTTGGTGTACTTGCAGATTTTTTGACGCCTCCTGCACTTACCCATCCATTTGCAGTCCCGTCAATATTAACTTTTAACTGACTTACATTTGGATTATTATCAAACCATAACTGACCTTGTACAGGCTTTACTGGTTTTGTTGGACTAGAAAAATTTTCTAATAAATGCAAAAAGTTTTTTGCAAGTAACGGGCCATAACCAGAATAATTTTTACCAACAAATGTCATGTTGGTTTGAGTATTAACTGTTTGATCTTCTACTGTAATCGGCGGTTTAAGCGGATTGTTTGTTTCTGTAAATGTAACTTGATATGACATTTATTAAACTCCTGCTAAGCCAGTTAAGCTCTGTATACGAACCGTATAATCAATCTGGATTAAACGATTTAAACTTTTTTGTACAGGATTAAAAATAACATGAGTTAATAATAGCCCTGTCCCCGACGGATTGTAACTAACGAGCCCTAATTCATCAAATACAAATGCATCGTTTGTATTATTGGCATTATCAAATGCTTGCTGACTTGCTGGCTCGCCGTAGTCTAATAAACAAGTTACAAATAAATCAGTATAATTTGTTCCAGTTACATGACGAGTTTCAAGATAATTACGAGTAGGATCGGTATTATTACTGCTTTGGCCGTCAACTACTTTTGCAAATGTTTGATTATAAAGAGCCGCATTACTTCCCGAGCTATTTGGGGTCAAATATGTAATAATTCCCGTTGGATCAACGGCTGTTCCGCCGTTACCAAAGGCCATTTGATAAACAGTTCCACCTTTTGAACTATTTGCCATTGTTTGGGCAAGAGCAATACTCATATTTTCGTAATGAATTGCATTACGTTTATTAATGTAAACTTCTTGGGTTTCGGGGTCGTATATTTTAATATGCCCTTCTACATGAATTCCAGTTAAATCTTTACCTTGCATAGTAATCTCTCTTTGTTCAATATTTATCTTATACCATAATGTGCTAGTTTATTAAGCCGCTACCGCTTTAATCACCGCAAAATTTATAACAGGTGCTTCAGTAGTAACTACTGCGGAAGGTGTATAAACCGTGATGTTGAATGAGTTTGTGGTAACGTTTGTCACAGAAAGCAAATAAATTCCAGTTCCAGAAGCCTGACTTAATACTATAGTATCTGTTCCAACAACTGTGTTATTTGTAACAGTAAACGTTGATATTTGGCCTGCTGTTGAAGTAGTACTGAACAGAGTAATTTGTCCGGTGCCTTTAGTCAAACTAACTCCGGTAGTTCTGCTAGTTCCTTGTGTAACTGTGCCGCCCGATCCTGTAGAATAACCAATTACTGAAGTGGAACCGTTAGCTCTAATATTACCTGCAACTGTAACAGTTGGGCTATTCAATGTTAATGTTCCGCCGCTTGTTGATCCAATTGTAATATTAGTAGTGGAACTAGCCGCACCGTTTGTACCAATGTTTATTGCTTTAGTATTGCCGCTTGTAGTGGCACCACTAGCAAAATTATATGTACTTGCTCCAGTACTTGCTGTAAACATGTTTACAGTTTGTGCGGCTGTAGCTGTATTACCTAAACTGTAAGTGGTTGCCGCACCAAATTCAGAAACTGTTGTTGCCAATGACGCAAAGTTTAATGTTCCAGTCAATCCGGTATTAAACAATGCCAATGTACCGCTTGTTTGGCCTGTTGCAATAGTTCCTGCATTTAATGTTAAAGTAGCACTAGTAGCATTACCAACTGTAATTGCTGTTGCCGCACCTGCAAAATTAACTGTTGTTGCGCCAGTATTAATTAAAGCAAATGTTCCAGTTGTAGGAGTAGTAATGCTAGTTGATATATCTGGGCTAGTAAGACTCGGCGTGTTGTTGAATACAACTAGGCCCGATCCAGTTTCGTCAGTTAATGTATTGGCTAAACTTGCGCTACTTGCTGTAGTTAAGAAACTTGCCATACTACCAGCTAGTCCGGTAATACCTGTTGAAGCTGGAACTGTTACTGAGATATCAGCAGATCCGTCAAACGGATTACCGTTAATATTTCTTGCTACTGTTAATTTGGCGGCTGATCCAGTTGTATTTTGATTTAGCGTTGGAATATCTGTGGAGACTAATGCCCTAAACGAAGGAACGCCAGATGCCGCGTTAGGAGCCGCATAGATTGTATTGGCAGACTGACTTCCAAATGGTAGGAAATAATCGGTGCCTGCAACTGCGGCAGACACGCTGGTTCCATTACCTTTTAGCAATCCAGTAACACTTGTGGTAATTGTAATAGCAGGTGTACTTGTAGATGTAGCGACTGTTCCTGTAAATCCGTTAGCACTAGCAACACTTACTGAGCTTACTGTTCCAACCGATGGTGCAGGAGGTGTAAATGTGAATATACCTGTTCCAGGAGCAAATGCTAAACTTCCTCCGCCACTTGCGGCCGCTGTTGTTACACTAAAAGATCCTAATTGAACTGGATTGAATCCTAATGCATCTGTGATGTTAGTACTAGTTAATGTTAATGATCCACCTAGTGTTAAATTACCATTACTTGTAACAGTTCCTGATAATGTAATTCCGCTAACTGTTCCGGTTCCTTGTACTTGAGTTACTGTGCCCTGGCCGGCGCCTGTAGCCGTCCATTCAAATGCACTACCGTTCCATTTTAAAAATGTGTTAGTAATCGATGGTGCTGTAATAAAATCTGTAACCCCAATACCTGACTGATACAAAATTTTGTTTGGTGCGCCGCCTGGTAAGCTAGTAACTGACCCCCAGCTAGTCGATGCGCCGTTTGTTGTTAAAAATTTTCCGTTTTGTCCTACTTGAGTAGGAAGTACTTTGCCTTCGGCAAGTGTTGAAATCCAAACAGGATTATTATAAATTTGATTTATATAAACACCGTTTGTAACTGTATTAGAATTACCTGCAATATCTCCAGTAATTTTTGATCCAGCTAAACTTCCTAACCAGCCTGGATTTTGATATGTTGTACTAGTATAAACTCCATTAGTAACTGTGCCGGCATTACCTGTAATATTTCCCGTAATAGGATTGGTAACTGTTAAATTAGTCAGTGTTCCTACAGTTGTTAAACTACTTGTAACAACACTAGGAGCTAAGGTTGTGCCAGTTAACTGATTGGCGGCCGCTGTAATTTGCGCATCGATAGTTGCCCATGCAGTACCTGTACCATCAGTTGTTAAGAATTTACCAGAATTTCCAGTTTGGGTTGGAAGCGTTGTTAGATATAATTCTGCAAAGTTTGCATTTATCTTCTGTGCGCCGGTACGTAGTGTATCGCCAGTACCGTCATTAACAGTTGATCCAATGTTGAGAATCTGTTGTGCCATTTTTAATTTCCTTGATCGAATGTTGTAGTATCATTATCAAATGTTCCATTAACACTATCTAATGTTACCGTTGCGGTTGTTGTACCGGCTTGTGTACTTGTAATACGGTTACTTGTTATCCATACTCCAGGTACTGCTGTAATAAATTTAGCAATTTTAGTTTGGCTATTCTGCAAAGAATCTCCGTTTTCAGTCCATGATTGCCCAACTTTTCTAATAATAGTCACCGCAGTTCCGGGACTAAGTTTATTATTCAATACTAGTTCGGCATTGATTCCGTCTACAGCAAAATCAGCTTTAAAACTAACATCTGCTTCAGGACTTGTAGGACCATTTTCTACATTATATACCGAGAAAGGTTTCTTTCTTAGTCGAGTACTTCCAACAAAATATGTACGGACACTAGATGCAGATACACCAGTAGCAATAGTTAAGCCATCTGCATCTAAAGTAGTAACAGCACTATTAAATGTTTTACCGCTCTTGTGTGTAGTGATAATTCTATAAATTTGGCTATTAACTGTTATTATCTGATCTTCATAAAATACAGTGTCGGATGTCCAAATTGTTGAATCGTCGTACCCACCGACAAATACTTCTATTTCATCTGCTTGTCCATAATCTGGAGCAGATATTGTAGTTATCTGACTTGATGCATAAGTTCCAGGGTCTGATGTATATGTAACAGTAACAGTATTAGTAGATTCTATTAATTTTGGAAGTGTGCTGAACACACCATAGTTATTTGTAATAGATAACGTTATAGTAGTTGTTGAACTTGTAGTACATAACCATGCACCGTTATATTGTATTGGAACTGCTCCTGATATAACATAATAACAATTAATAGTTGGAGCAATAGTTTGCATTGGTATAGTAAATGTTACACTAAGAGCATTACCTACCGCTGTAAAATTATTAATAGTTGTTGGGATTATTGAAAATTGTTGTGAGATATCAGCCGATGATATCGAACAATATCCATTATACAACTTATTAGCATTATTTGATACCAATAATAATTTATCAATTGCAGGTGCTGTTTTTTGTTTGGCAATTGCAAATGCTACTAAGTACGGGCCGGTACCTGTTTTACTAATAAATTTATAAATTGTAGAGCCACTGAATAGACTAAAATTATCAGGAGATACAGTCCATGCCGTTGATTTGCTTGGAACAAAACTTAACGGAATAATCATGTCGACCCCAACACCGTCCACTAAAACAGTTTCTGTTTTAAAAGTATCAATATACGGAATAGTTTCGCTTGGGCCAATATCTTGTACACGAGACCCAGAACCGTGTACCGTTGGAATTCCGGTACCTAATGTACCACGGCGTAATTGTCCAAGTGTAGTATTGTTCTTAATTGTAAAGTATTCAATACGTTCTCCGTTAATTTCAACAATGCCAGGTTTATTTAATGCTGAATTTGGTTTGTCAAAATTACCAGCATCTTTAACAAATATTTCTTTATCGTAGTAGTATAAATCTTGTGTTAAAATATTTTGTTTATATAGATTTAAACGTTTGTAAACAGTTCTATTAAGGATATCTTTAAATTGCATATAACTTAATCCAGGTTGGATTGGAGTTCCTGCAAAAATAATTGTTTCAAACTCATCGTTAATTGCAATAGGAATATCTAAGCTAATGCTACTTAGATCCGGATTGATTTTATAATCGACTCCGTTAGTAAGCAATCGTTTATTTTTTGTAACTAATAATTGAGATTCTAAAGATATTGCCGATGCTAATTCAATTCGGCCGCCCAACACTCCAACATATTTGTAATATGTAGAAGTTGCTTGTGAGAATTGTAAATTGTTAGTTGCTTTTGTTCTTGTTCTTTGTATTTGCAAAATATCATGTTTATATGCAGATACAATTTCAACATAATCATCCGATGTATAAGGAGTATTAAATGATATGGTATTACCAACAATATAATAATCCTGGGCCGATTTAACGTTAACAATTAAGCGTTTTCCTTTGTAAGTTGAATATACCCGTTTGTTAATATTAATAGTAACTCCAGCCGTATCAACAGTGTAATCGGTTGATATCTTTAATAAATTGCCATCAGCATACACTGTAATATCAGTAGTACTAATACTATATGCTTGAGTGGCCAAAGGATTTAATGTATAGCCATAGTTGTTTCCAGAAATAGTAAAATAACTAGTGTTAGGACCACTTAAAATTAACTGATTAGCACGTACAATTATACTAGTTTCTAAAGGCAAACTAGACCCGATTGTACTCGATAATGTATATGTTGTAGAACCGTTAGTAGGTAATTTTTCATTTTTAAATATTGAAAATGTCTGTTGATTTCCTGATACAATTAGATAATTTAAAACTGAGAATTTATTTGGAGCGATACTGAATCTAAAACCGATACGGTTTGGACTATCATATGTCGAGTCTGTTTTAAACAAGGTCGGTTGAATAGGAACTCCATCTAAATAAGCCACATACGTAAACGCTGTATCAAGGTACGGTGCTTTTGTAATAAATTCCTTGGTCGATCCGTTAGCTACAAAATAATCAACGTCTAGGATATTAGTACCGTTAAATCCAAAACTGTGTATTGTAACTATACTGCCTGCGGCTGGCGCGGTTCGTATCACGACTTGTTTATTAGGATAATCAAGATAGTAATCAGTGCCAGTTGTTAGTATATTAGAATTAACTTTAACGTATACTGCATCACTACTGTTTGGAAATTGTTCCAACCCAAATTTCTTGTTCACACCGTTGGCAATATAACTTAAAACTTTAATCGATGCAGACCCGTCGCTTGGGCGGTCGAACACTTTAATTGCTACTGCATCGACTACTTGTCCGTTAACTAACTCTTCTGGGCCGCCACCGGTTGTTTCTGTTACAAATCCATCGCCGTCGAGAATTATGTCTGCAGGATCTAGTCCCGTAGCAGAATCATATACTAATGTACCGCCATCTAATGCTGTATCAAAATCATTTTCGTTAACAGCTACCGCTCCGTCACTGGTAGATTTTCTAAATATAATTAAATCTCCCACTTTCATAGTGTACGTATTTGGAATTGTAATAATATTAGAATAACCGTCTGCTAGGAACGTTGGCATAACTGCCAACTGATTTCCGCTACTTTTAGCCACACATGAACCTGTTGCATTAATTAATTTAAATTCAGTAGCCAATTGTGAGGTTGCTGATATTTTAAAAGTTCGATTGTCTATTACATCTTTTACATAATAAGGTGTATTACTATTAATATTTCCAAAAGTAGTTCCTGTAAATGTAATTAAATCTCCGACTTTAAATGTAATTGGTGTAATAGTGGTAATGGTATTACTACTTACTTCAGTTTTGCTAATAATCCATTGTTTTGTAAAATTCTCATCATCTAATCTAACAGGATCATTTGTTGCCGAAATAGTTATGTTTGCTCCGGCCGCAGGAGCTTCAGACAATTGTAAGGAATTATTTGTAATATATCTAAAATTGCTTGGAGCAATTAATGTTCTAACGAATCTTATATTGATACCTGCTAAAATGTCTCCATAAAGAATATTTGACAATAACAATGTAGTGCTGTTAATTATTTTTTCTATTTTTGTACCGTCTGCAATTGCGCCTGCAATATTACATGTGGCAACATCTCCGATTTTTAATCCGGTTGTATTGTTTAAAGATAAGATAAGTTGAGGAGATGCCGCAACTTGTTGCAATGCCATAGTACCTTGTGCAGAAACTAAGGGAAATATATCTCCTCCAGACGTATCACTTATTGTAAATGTTGTTGAATTTATAATTTCTTTTACATAATATGTTGTTTTTTCTACTAATCCGCCAAACAATGTTCCGTTAACTTGGAATGGCAAACCAACATATAAATTCAAAGTTGAGCCTGTCAAATAATTGCTAGACGTACCGTAACGCATTTGCATGGTTCCAAGGGCCGAGTTGACCGTGAATACCGATCCTCCTACACTAGAAGCCACAGTAAATGTTCCAACATCAATTATTTCTTTTACATAATAAATTTGATTTGAAATAAATCCGCCGAATGTTCCTGTAATAAAAGTTATTGGTTTGTTAACTGATAAATTAGCTGTTGAACCTTTTAAATAATTGAATCCGTTAATTGTTTGAGTGATGTTAATTACTTCGGTAGAGGTCGCAGTTATTGTTCTTGTAACTCCAGCAACCAATTTATCAAGTGTAACAATTACACTATCAATTAAATTAAACTTCAAAGAAAAACTATATATTGTTTTAGCACCGTCGGATATATAGGTATTACTAATAACTGGCTGATAATATATATTAACACTTGTTAACACTTCAGGAACATATGGTAATTCAAATACTCGTGTGACTACAGTATCTGCATCAATAGTTACAATATAATCATTATAAACATTCTCGTATGAATCCCACAAATCTTGCATGTACCCAACACTGCTCCAGCCTTGTGGAGTACTATAATCAAGTCCAGTAACAACTACTCCACCGTAATCAACACCTGTCATTAGTTGGTTTAAATTTTTTCCAAGTTGTCCTGTACCTGGATTATAAAAATACTGAATTCTATCGCTTGCATTTAATAAATCAATATCCTTTAGATAGTCAACAGTTACAACTACTCCAGCAAGCGGTGCTGTTTTAAATTTAATTAATCCGCTGTAACTAGTATAACCTTTTGAAGTTGATTTAACTGTTGATATTGTATAGCTGTCACGTAGTGCTGAAACTCCATTTAATTTTACAGTAGCAGAATTAATTTTTATATCAGGCGCCCATGTTAAAGCAAAATTAGTTTTGCCGCCGGTGCCTTCAAATGCCTGTGTTTCGTTTAACTGAATAATATAATATTGGTCAGTAATTCTATCAAATTTCATTTTAATAAGACTCGATCGTACTAGTCCTTTACCAATAATAGCAACTGCTGTAGCCAATGCACTAGTTGAACTGCCGCCACCGTCTATAACAATAGTAGGTGCCGATAGATAACCACTACCTGGATTTAATAATAAAATTCTAGTTACTTTTCCGTTAGCAATAAAAGCACGAGCTTGAGCACCGGTGCCGCTGTCGCTTAAGATCCTAACTGTAGGCTCTGAAACATAATTTGTACCGTTATTAGTAATAACAACGGATGTTATTTGATAACCAATATTATCTAACCAATGTTTCCAAGGATAAGATTTTATAATATCGTTATTTGAAACTATAACTCCATTTTTTATAGAAGCACTAATATTTTGATTTTTGCCAGGTTGAAATACCGAAGGTAAATCAAAATCTGTAACTACGGAAGAGCTATTATCTATAGATGTATAGTTGCTAACATATTCTCTAACTGTTGTTTTATAAGGAACTACTTCGTTGATATAATCTTGGAAGTCTGGTAGATTATCATTTTTATATGTGATCGTTTGTTTTAAATTACCAACATTATGTTGGGCTTTTACAAAACTAGTTTTAAATGCCCAATCAATATAAGTTTGTTCTGAATGTGCATACCGAACGCTGGCAAAGAATAAATCTAAATAATTTTGTTTTAATGTATCGGTTAAAATATTATCTTTTAAACAATTTAAAATTATTCTCAATTCTCTGCTGGCTGTAAAATCATACCCGATACTATCATAGGTCGATCCGTCAAAACCAATATTATTATTTTGAAAATTATATAACTTTTGACTCAACTGTATTGTGCCGTTTTCAATCCCCACTACTTTATATCGCTGTGTCCAGTCAATACTATCGACTAAAGAATAACAGTAAAGTAATTGCCAACCTTTAGATCCGGCAATTCTAACTTTTACAGTTTGTCCGACAACAGGGTTTAATGTTCCAATTTCTGCGAATGTGTCAATTGCAAAATCTATTACACTGAATTGATTGAACCCGCTAGCATACCAATCAACAGATTCCCAATAATTTCTAGTATCATACGATTGTGTTTTAACACGAACCCATGATTTAGTTTGTGTAATATTATTTGTTTCGTATGAATATATACTCCAATTACCGTTTGCAATCGAATCTGAATTTACTAACGCTGAAAACGGTCTGATGCTTAATGTTGTAGACGATGTATAACCTTTTCCGCCCGATGTAATTTTTGCACCAATAATTTGCCCTGCAATATCAATTACTGCTGTTAATTTTGCGCCAGTGCCTGCACCGATAATTTTTATTTCCGGAGCATTAGCATACCCAGATCCTGCAGAAATAATTTTTATACCTGTTATACTACCATTTTGAATTACAGGAATCACAACTGCCGATTTTGCAGTTGATACCGCAATAATTCGTAATTCTGCTTCAGTATCAACAACAGTATCGTATTCTCCTAAAAATTTATACGGGGCAATGTCATAACTTTCTAATGCTGAAATATTTTTTTGTTCAGTAATTTGTTCTATTATTAATATTTTGTTAACACGCTCTGTAAATTCTTTTAATGCTTCGAATGCATTAATAAACATACCCTGGCGCGGGCGACTTTCGATACCGTATCGTAATTTAGCTGGTAAATTTAAATCTGGAACTGGTCTGTCTGCCTGATCTTTGCCGCATAAACTGTCAAACCATTTTTGTTCAATAACAGATGGCAATATAGTATTAGGATTATTGTCTATTAGTTTCCACTGGGCATGTGTATTTTGCGTAGTATTTTCTACAGTCCAATATTCAATGCCTAAAACAACATCCGATCCTTTTAATAAATTCTGACAATTAACAAGACTAAATGAATTAGTACCTGTTACTACAACAAATGGATAATTTCTTCCTCGAGGATTACTAATTAACTCAGATACTGAATTAGCAGAAGTTGTTCTGCCTTCGATATCCGGCGTTAATGTTTTATTTTTAACCCAGAAATAATAGGTATTTTGAAAACTTTGACTTAATGTATTGTATGTTTGCACAACACTATAGCTATCTAGATATAATGGTAATCCGCTGATACCCTTCGTTAATCCAGTAGTAGTATCTGCTTGTAATTTCCAATCAGTAGGTTTGAATGTAGTTTTTACCCACTCGTAAACATCAATAGTTGCTCCGGTTGCCAGGGTATTCAACACACTATTTCTATAAACTAGATCTTCTGAATGGTTGTCAACAAACTTAGCTGTACGCAAATCCCACCATAATTTTCCAACTTGTTTTTCGGCCCACGCCGATCCGACATCAACATTAACTGTAGAAGGGCCTGTAGAATATATAGCTGGATCGTAATATGTTTTATAGTCGATCTCTTGTTCAGCAGTTCCAGCAATTTTTCCTAATATCGGATCTATTATATCTAAATAGCGGACTAACTTATTAGTAGTTTTGTTATACAAAAATACTTGTTTAATTTTGTTAAGATCTATTAAATCAGTTTGATTATGGATAGATTTCCAACTATATGTTCCTGCAATTTTTTCGTAAGAGTATACTTTTCCTGAATTTATTTCTTCAATAGAAATATTTTGTTGCTTATCATTTAATATATCAGTGGCGTGAGGAGCTCCGACTAAGATTGCATTTTTAGCAATTGCAAAACTTTGGCCAAAACCATCAGTAGATTTATTACTACTTGACAAATATTCTCCAGAAATCCATTTTGTTAAGTATTTGTCATATATGTCAATTCGTCCTGCATTTAATGTCAATTCCTTAAATTCTAATGCACCGGAATCAAAGGTAGTCGGTTCACCGGTACGTGTACGACTGGTAATCTGGTCGGCGTCAAATGTGGTTGGAGTAAATGTGTCGGCGCCTGGACTATAAATTGCAAGGGTCTTATCATTGTCTGAAAAATCAACTTTAGTTCCAAACAAATCTCCCGATTCTGCATGGGGACTTTCTATCTCTTGATATAAACTATATGTATTTCCTATATTTTTATTATTACTGTAGATTAAAACTTGGCCTTCGTTTACAGTTGCTCCAGAATATAATGGAGACCCTACGGCCAAATAATTGCCGTCTTGAGATATTTTTACGCTTGTTCCGAACTGGGCGGCATCTTTGATAATACTGCCATCAGTTAATGTTGCTACATTAATTGATGCATTTCGAGTTACAGTTCCAACATTTACAGTTATAATTCCTGATCCCGAGCTTCTGTTAAATGTTACCTTGTCGCCTACTGCATATCCATAACCCGCATTACTAATTCGTAAACTAGTAACTTCTGAGCCGCCTGTTAACGTATTTGCTAAACCTGTATTAACTACTAAACTAATTGCAGTTGTTACTGTGATGTTTGTTGGTAATACTTGATCTACAATGTAAGTACCGGTGCCGCCTGTGCCTGTGCCCGTAAGTAATAATGTTGTATTAGAAACAGCTTGACTTATACTAACTTGCCAATTTGTACTTGCGCCAGATACTATGGTGGTACCAGGAACAACATTACTACCTGTAACCAACATTCCAATTTGAGGATTTCCGCCAGTTATTCCTGAGAATGTTAATGTTGTCCCAGAGATGATTGCACCTGTTAAACTGATTCCAGATATAATTGTTGGACTTGAGTAAATGTATCGACTTGTTGCCGAGAATGAACTAACTGTTTGAGCTGGGGTAACGTAGTATGTTCCGGCCTTACCTTCGCCTGTACCGGACGCAATGATAGTAGTATTAGCGGCCGCACCACCACCACTAACTTGTTGTCCTAATAAAATTGAACCTGTTACTGTTCCGCTGGCCGTTAATACTACAGGTGTACCTGTAATAAAAGTTGGCACTACTGTTTGTAATGTACTAACGACCCATTCGGTATCCGAACCACTTACAACATACGTACCTGCAATAACACCAGTACCACTCAACACCATTCCTGAAAATAGTGCAACGCCGGTCGAGCTTGTAAATGTTAAAGTAGTGCCGTTGATCTGTGCATCATTTAAAAATGCTTGCAATGTGGCTTGGGTACATGTTGCGGTTTGGCTAGTACTTACTGACCATGTTGTGCCGGAACCGCCTGTGATATATGTTCCTTCTAATACTGAACCGCCAGATAATAGCATGCCTATTTCAACTGGAGACCCTGATGAACTTGTAAATGTTAACGTATTTCCACTAATAGTTCCTGAAGGGACCGTAGCAGTTGTACAAGTAGATACTTGCTGAATATTAACTACCCAATTTAATCCGCTACCACCGGTTACAGTGGTGCCGGCTAGAACTGAACCTCCACTTAATACCACGCCTGCTGTTAATGCAGTACCTGTATAGGTAGAGAATGATAGCAAATTTCCAATAATGGTTGCATTTGTTTGTGTAGCGGTTATTGTGACCGGCGAGGATATTGTTTGTGTTATATTAACTGTCCAAGTTGTTCCCGACCCGTATAATAATTTAGTTCCGCTGGCTACTCCACCATTAGTCAATACCATTCCTGCTACAACCGGGTCTCCTCCTGTAACTGCATCAAATGTCAGTGTTATTCCATTTATAACTGCATTGTACAGTGTGGCAACTCCTCCAATTAATGAAGTGACTACGCCCGATAATGTTGCAGTACCTTTTGAAATAATTGCTCCGGTAAATGTAGAAGGAGCATCTAAACTTGGATTTGTTAACTGCATTCCAGGTTTGATTTTTTCATATAATGTTGCAGTAATTTGTTTATTTTTAACAGAAAGAGGATTATTGATATTCCATATTTTGCCAGAACCGCTAACAATATAGATGTTTTCAGAAATACCTTCACCGGATAGTATCATGCCTGGAATCACTGGGGAACCGGCAATTTCTTCTGCTGTGATAACTGTACCAGAAATAGAACCAACAATTTTCGTAACAATATTATTTTGCCCGGCTGTAATACTACTAATAGTTAATACGTTAGCTGATAAAGTTGAAACAACTGTTGCTTTGTTAATTTCTGTAATATATGTTCCAGATGCAAATGCATTTGGAATAGTTGGTGAAAATAAGTTATGACCTATTTGAAAATTATCTATCGTAGTAACAGGAACAACAATCTCGCCAACAAGAGCGCCTGACGTAGTTGCTTGAGAAATATTAAAAGTTAAACCTCTTCCTGATGCAGTTGTTGTTGTTAAAATATCGGTTCCGGTGTTTGCTCCTGCAAAACTTATTGGCAACCAATAATTGGTATTTGCTGGTGATTGATTTTGTACATCAACAATAGCAACATAATTAGTACCACCGTACGTCATAGTATCGCCTATTTTGTATGCGATTCCAGAACTATAAGTTGTAGTCGACCATGTTGTATGTAATACAGCACCTTGCCCTAATGGATTTACTACAGTAATAGTATCGCCAACTTTATAATTTTGACCGCGTTCTCTTACTGTTACTGTTTGAATTACACCATTAGAGTTTACTAATCCGTCTACAATTAATCCAGTACCCGAACCGTTTGTAGTAGTTAGATTTTGAAGTTGGGTAATTGGAAAACTATTAACGCCGGATCTAAAGCCCCAGCCGCCAACTAAAGAAGATGTGTTAAATGATGAAACTCCATTTGTTGTAGTTGCTGGTGTTATTTGTTGAGTAGCTCCGGTAATTGTTTGAAATACTGTATAAACACTACTATCGTTCAATCGATAAATGTATACAAATCCTGCATAAGGAGCACCAATAACTAATATAGAACTATCTTGTGTTGCTGACAGGGTTAGTCCAAATCCAAGACTAGTACCATTAGTAACACTAATGCCGGGTCGATTCAATACCCATCGATCTGCTGTGCTTGCTATTGCTAGGGCCGGCCCACCATCGAATTCTGTAGTATTAGATGCTAGATATCCAGTGGATGCATTTCCTGCATCGTATGTAGCTGTAACATTTGCACTAGCATTATCGCCGTCTGCATCTAATACAGATTTAATAGCAGTAGTTCCTAAACCAGCAATAAACTTAATTTCAAATACAGTTGCTTGTGTTCCGTAATTTGTATTACCTATAGATCCAACAAACAATCTACTATCACTAAAAGTCAAACTAGAACCAAATTGTTGACCAGTTATATTATCGCCACTAGTGATTGTAAACAAATATAAAAACTCGTTATATGCATTTTTTTGATACAGACTAACTGCGCCAGTTAGTGTGCTAGTCGAATTTGTTCCAGATATATCGCATAGGATATTTCCGTTTGCGGCTACTCGTGTGGCCAATTTGCCAGCTCGAGGAGTACCAATTGCTAAAAATTCGCCGTCGGCACTAATCGCCATAGTTTCAGCAAACGTATCTGGAAGATTTGGATCTTGGCCAAATTCATACTGCGACATGAATGGTCGCTTGATAATTTGTCTAAAAATCCACTGAGCACCTTGTTTTGCATAGACAATTGCTTCGCCAACTTGCGTTGCAACTACGGCAACAGTGCCTTCTATATCAGTTACCACAACACGGCCGTGGGCTTGATCTTGTATAGGATAAGGTTTTCTAATTTCGTGCGGAGTGTATACCGGATTTAATTCTAAAGTAGACCATTTTCCAGCACCATTATCATCTATCCAAATTTTATCTTTAACTTGTGTATAAGTTTTAATAACGGTGTTTGCATCGTCGATTGACGATACCCTTACAGGGTATAAATTAAAAATTTCTAAATTAGATTTGATATCATCGGCAGTTGGCCACTCGGCAGTTGGCGTAAACGACGAAGCATCTAATGTAACTGATTTTAAATCAACTTCTTTAATTTTATAAAACCCTGCAAATGCTACTTGTTTAAGACCAATATAATATCCAACAATACTTGGATCCAATCGATTTTCAGTTGTGATAGTAATTGTTTTTGTTTTGTTAGTATATACAGCATCTATTGGGGAGACTTTGGCAGAAGTAAATCTGTAAATGTTCCAACTTGTTTTGTCAAAAGATACCCACACAAACATTCCGTCTTTAAACGTAGTAATATCTCTAGTTGCAAGATCAGAAATATTTTTAACTTGTACTACATCGTCGCCCGACTGTACATGTCCAGACGATCTTAAAAAATATTTTTGACTATTTTTAACTGGGAAGGGATTAGCATTATATCCCTGCGGTTTTAGATAGACTGTATTAGCTGGAATGTTTATATTATAGTTGTTAGAAGATTCAGGCTGTAGTGTTAGAAAATAACCCTGTGGATTTTTACTAAAATCAGGTTCTTCTATAACAAATTCAACTGCTTCGTACGCTTGACTTGCGCCGTACTGCCCAACACGAATTCCCCATTCTTCAAAGAATGTTAAACTTTCTCGATTATCGGCACTTAGTACATCGAATAATTTATTAAGACTATTCTGTGTTCCTTTTTCTTTTATCATGCCTTGATAAAATTGAAATTCACTAATGTTATCTTGAATAATGTTACTTAGATATTGTCGTTTTTGATA
>Ga0209188_1000211_pt1 | contig 64517 bp, 83 predicted proteins | sample C_130625_EF_Meta_FD_187307 | JGI IMG/M metagenome (GOLD analysis project Ga0209188, IMG submission 187307) | Freshwater microbial communities from Lake Croche, Canada to study carbon cycling - C_130625_EF_MetaG (SPAdes) (version 2) | ecosystem: Environmental > Aquatic > Freshwater > Lake...
ACCCCACCCCTAAAAAGAATCAGTCGTCCCAATCGCCAACTATGTCGCTCAAATCAGACTTCTCTTCCACCACAGGTGCGGCTTTCTTCGTAACCTTAATCGGCTCGGCTACGTCTTCAATGTCCACGGGGGCGGCTGGTTTCGGCGCGACCTTGGCAACGACCTTCTCGTATGCAGGGGCGTCTTCAGTCCGCATCAACTCACCCATGGGCAGGGCAGCTTTGGGTGCAGGGATTACACCGTCCATCTGAGACACGTTCAATGTGATCGCCTTAATGGTGTCGGGGTGGTTTTGCAACTTGACTGCAATCGCCAACTCGTCGTCTTCCAAGGGGCGCACAGGGTTGAACACCAGCTTAGGGGTTGCGCTGTCAATATCAAAACGCATCTCCGTCAGGACAGAAATCGCAGGGGTGTTATATGCCTTGAGGTGGCGACCATACGCTTGCAGGGGCATCTTCTTGCCGTCTGCGTCACCAAACACGGATGTGGATGGTAGGGTAATTTGATATACCTCACCCCTGTTCAACTCACCATCGAGCGCCACAGCAATACGTTGCTGGAAGCGGCAAGCGCGGCCTTCTCCTTGACCGGAACCCTTGATGTGCTGCTTGCAGTCTTTGCAGAACTTAGCTTGGCGTTGATCTTCGGGTACTGCTTTGTCAGGAGATTGCGTATCACTAGACCAGCATGTGGGTTTCATCTTCTGACCCTTGACATATGTACCTGCAAAGAACATACGGGACACGGGGGCAGCGTTAATCAGAATTACCTTCATGGAACGCTCTTCGCTCACACGAACTTCCTTGCCGTTAACGAACTCGCGGAAAGCACCGCCTTCAATACTGATGCGTCGATTACCACCACCGCTACTGCTACCAGCAAGGGTGTTTGTCAGGTTATCTTCAATGCTGCCCATCAATGCGAGGGCTGCGTTACTAGGCTTACCAAAAAGGGTCATATCGTTACTCATCTTCGTTTCTCCTGTTACATATCTTCGTTAGGGTCATTGAAATCCAATTCAAGCTGAACTGGGGTTTTGGGGGCGCTATTACCTGCTCCCTCCGGCGCTTCCGGCGTCTCTTCAACGTTCTCGTCTGCATTGGCTAAAGCCGCTACAACTTTGGATACATTGAAGCGGTATGTGTTACCAATCTTCAAATACGTATCCTTAGTGATATGGCCTTGCCGTATCCAAGAACGTATAGTCGATACCGAAACCGACAGATGTTTTGCCAACTCTTCTATTGGCACGTATGGCTCGTCCATTACTTCCTCCGCACGGTTATGGTGTATTCGCTGTCCACGTTGAGTCCCGGTGGTAGCGTGTCAGGGTTGGCCTCAAGGAACTCTTTGAGGTTTGTTTGGTGTATGCGCTCATGCAGTAGTTGCGGCGCGTTGTGTTCAACGATGAACTTGTGCATGGACTCCCAGTCGTTTGTCCAGTAGTTTGTTTTGACAGTGCGGTAGAACAAGCCTTCGCCAGTACGTACGCTGTCCACGTTTTGCTCCTTGCAGAACGCCAAAAGGGCAAACTTCACTTTGTCCATCTGAGCTTTGAGCTTTTTCTCTTCAGTCTCGTAGGCGACGCGCATCTCATCGTGCTTAGCCCTCATCTTGAGGTAAACCTTAACTAGGGTTTCGGGAGGCACGGTTGTATCAGACGTACCAGTCATCTGCGCCTCCATCTTCTACACTGTTAAGCGCGATAGCCAGCCCATATGCCTGTTTAGCCTGTTGCATGTAGTTCTCAAGGGGTACGCCGTAAGCAGACGCTGCGTCCGCCAAAAGCCTAGACAGCGCGGTAAGAATTAACGGAGGGGTAACCCCACCATCGGCTGAAACTCTACGTACCGCCTGTTTTATGGCGGTGTCCAGATCCCCTAAAACTTTGGCAGATTTAATCAACTCTTCTGCACGGCGCATTTTATCGTCGGTGTTATCTTCCACTTCGTTCTCTCCGTTGGTTAGTGAGGTGTTTATTATAGTAGCAGTTTTTAACTTACGCAAGTATTTCTTTGTAAAGATCAACTATTTTTGAGTGAACATCAATTTTGTTATCTAATAAGTTGTAAACGTGTCTTTCTACACCAGACCCCGCGAGCTGCACTACTGTAGATGGGTGTCGTTGGCCGGAGCGGTGTACCCGTGCATTAGCTTGGGCGTATGTTTCCAAGCTGGATGTTGGCCCCCACCATACAACCGTGTTCGCTGCGGTAAGTGTTACGCCATGGGCAGCAGATTGGGGCTGAATCACCAGCACTCTCGGGTTGGGTGATTCTTGGAATCGTTTAAATATGTCCGTGCGTTTGTTGACTGGCACGTCCCCACTAATCACTTCGGTGGTGTACCCGTCGGCGTTAAGTTTCTCGTGCAAGATGCTGATGACATGCTTGAACGGTACAAATACCAATACCTTTTGGCTGGATTCGTCAATCACTTCGGTGAGCACGTTGTATCTGTTCTTGATGTCAAACTCTAAGGTTTCACCCGAATCGGAGTACACCGCGCCACAAGATATTTGCAGGAGCTTGGACATGTTCACTGCGGCGTTGACCGACGTGATCTCTTCCCCTGCGGCCTGAACTACCATTCTGCTCTTGAGCATGGTGTAGTAGCGTTCTTGTTGCTTGGTTAATTCGACGCGCCGTTTGGTGTATGTCATCTCGGGCAAGTCAAGGCACTCGTCCTTGGTGTATCGAATGGCGGGTTGCAGTGCCTCGTACACTGTTTTGGTAGCGGTCTCTTTGGCTATCCATTTGAAGTTAGTCAGCTTCAGCATGACTTGATCGCGGTAGGATGTGAAGTATTTAGGTACTCCGTTCGGGTTGACCAGCTTAGCCAGCCCATACGCATCGAGAGGGGACTGCGCAGCGGGGGTGCCTGTCATCATCCAAAGCCATGTATCTGCCTTGACAAGGGAGTTGAGCACCTTCCAGCGTTTAGTCTGTACGTTCTTATAGGCGTTTGCCTCGTCGATCACAATCAAGTCAAACCCGCCATTGGCAATGTCCTCGGCTACGATTTCTACGCCGTCATAGTTGATGATCACAAACTCTGAGTTGCCGTTGATGATGGCCTTGCGCTTGTCCTTGGCCCCGTATGCGATGTCAACAGAGCGGTGCATAGCAAATTTAAATAGGTCAGCCCTCCATGCGGAATCCATAATGGACAGGGGGCATATCACCAGCACCCGATTGACGCGCTTTTGCTTGAGTAAATAGTCTGCCGCCCAAATGACTGAGCCCGTTTTGCCTGTGCCTTGCTCGTTCAAACAAAACGCACGGCGGTTCATAGTGAGGAATGCGGAGGTTGTTTTCTGATGGTCAAACGGCTTGAACTGGCCGGGCCAGTCGTAGCGTCCCATGATGGGTGATGGCACGTTTTTTACACGTAGATTTCTGAGGACTTGTGCCTCGTCTAAGCCCCAATGCACTAGCACCTGATTGTTAGGCAGCACTTTGCTCTTAGGGATTACCGTTGTGATGCGGTGCGGGTTACGCAGCGTCAGCAACAGCGCCTTGTTATCAATTATTTCCAATTCGTTCTCCGGTGCAGACGGCTTAACGGAGCGAAGTGGTGTCCCACTCGCTCTCGCTGCTATCGAACTTCTAATCTAACCCAACGCGCAGAGCACGTCAAGCGGATTTTTTTCCGCCTTTTTCTTTTACGCTATGGCCGTTCCTTGCACGGTTCTTTGCAGGGGTAATGATGCGCAGCCCGTCCTTATTAGACCCACCCTTGGATAACATCTTTATGTGGTCAATGTCTTTGCCTTCACGCTTGTCGGCTGTACCGTTTCCGTTTTTGTCGGGGGAACTGGCATCAACTTTTCGACGGGCACGTTGACGTTCCATACGTTCGTCAAGCTCACCACGTTTCTTCTGCATTTCGTACTCGTGACGATAGGGTCTAGGACTTTTTGTATAAGGCATGATCTGCCACCTTTCTGCACCAATCAATAAATTCGCCAAGTGGTGTGTCAATACGGAACTTGTTAAGCGCCGCGCACACCAGTTGCACATTATCCAGCGTATACGTACCTTTAGGGTCAATTCGGTCAATGCTAGCGTTGGTTTTACTCACAACCCCCTTCTGCAAAGCACATGTCAACTCAATGCCTGATAAGGCGCACTTCCCGTCTTGAGTAGTAAGAAGCCGCATCATCATGTCAGTGGTTAACCCTTCCCGTTTGAAACTGCGGGTGCATAGCCTATTAAAGTACCGTACCCAATTACCACTTACCCGCTCGTATTGCCGCTCCGTTAAACCTGACGCTGTAATAGGTCGGCATACCCGAGAACAGTACTTGTGGTTGTTATTGGTAGCCGCGAACTTAACCTCACAAGTGGGGCACACTCGCGTGTTACGTACGGGCTTACCTTTGGGCATTACTAACTCCTTCCGTTGTGTTGGCATGATAAAACAACGCAATGCTTTTTGCAAAGCCCAGACGTTTTAGGGTTCCACACGTCTGTCTCATAAGCTCTTTTCATGCGACCGTGATCTCGTAACCATTTCTCCCATAGCTTGGGTTCATCTGATCTATCGTAGCTCGCCTTGGGGAACTGCTGAGCAATAACAAACAACAGCCCAGCCTTAACCCGCTTGACCTCGGGGAAGTGCTTGAACACCGCAAGTGCCATCATCTCAAGTTGCCCAGTGTCTGCGTACTTAGCACTCTTTCCGGTCTTGTAGTCCACTACTCGTGCAGTGCCGTCGTCTTCAAGGATGATCAAGTCAGCAATACCTCGCCACCAAACATCTGAATCCTTAAACCCACAAGGCTCTAAGTTTTCAGTCAGCCCCATCTCGTACTCACATAGCTTACGGCCCGGCCTCACCTTGAGGTTATCCAATGAACTCTTAGCGTATGTGAACTGTGGGGGCAGTGGGGTGTTGTCGCGTATGTAAAGTTCAGCCGCCTCATGAAAGGCGGTGCCGTATGTAAGGTGCTCTGCGTTCTGATCTTCTTGGAAGTCTTTAGCTACCTTCAGGTGGTAGAACTTCTTTGGGCATTGTTCAAACGTCTTGATCGACGAAAACGACCATGCCGGTATCTTAATTGTCATCGTTAGATTCCGCTAAAAATAATTTGATGGTGATGTACACAGACAGCGCTAAGGTCACGCCGCCAAGTGCTAATAGTAAAAAGATTTCAATCATGTGTTCTTCTCCTTGAATGTGTCGATGCAAGAGCAGCCACGCTCCATGCAAGCGGGATCGAGTTCGGGAATGTGTTTATCAATGGCTTCGGCAACCTTTTGGCGCAACAGGCTGGGGCTTGCGTGGTATAGCACAGCGATGTTCATCAGTTCTTCGACAAGCGGTTTGGATTGCTCGTATCTCATGTGTTCAACTCCCGCAACTTAGCCTCGATCTCCCTAATGCATTGCATCTGATAGGGTGATAGGTCGCCGTCCCAGCACTCTTCAATCTCTTTGTCTGTCAGCCTTACCCATGTGCGCTGTGGTGGGTAATTGTTGCGACTACAAGCAACGCACTCATAAAGAATTTCTGCTTTGCATTCAGGGCATAAAGGGCGCTGAGGCCGTTCAAAGTAAGTTCGAATGACATGGTTCTCTTTTGTAGGGTCAATGATTTCAACAAATGTTTTGCCCCATGCGGCCTTGGTTTCAATGACTTCATCTTCATTCATGTGTTCAACTCCCGCAACTTAGCCTCGATGTTCTGTATCCCCACAATGAAGTTGCCCTTCTTTAAAGTCTTCGCAAACTCCGTCACTTCATCAGCGGTTAGCCCTGACCAAGGGCGTGTACTTTCCGCTCTTAGTGCGGCTTTCTTCAGCGCTTTGTTCTCTGCCACAAGTTCGTTAATCTGATTAAGAACATCCTTCAGCATTTCAGAAGTCTCGTGGAGTGCCCTCATTGCGTCAGTCATAGCAGTGCCTCCGGTACATCAAGTTGTGGTTTAGGTTGCTTACGGTTAAGTTGTCGTAACGCATCCCCAGTGGCGCGTGTGAAAGGCCACCACTCGTTCCACTTGATCTCTTTGGGCTTCTTGCGTTTTGTTTCTGCGTCAGTCATGTTTGCCCGTCTCCTTTTGTGGCAAAGTTTGCGTAATAAAGCGCACAGCAGTGTCGCCATCTTTTAGTAGCACCGTTATCGTTGCGGCTTGCAAGTCACTGCCGTAAATCAGCATCAGTGCTTCCATGATTCTTTGTGTCTCGTTGTTCATGCTTGTCCCCTTGCTCGGATGGCGGCGGCGCACTCTTTAGCCAAGTTGTATGGTGTACCGTCATCGGTTTCTTCGCACAACTTTGCACAGGCTTCGCGCTCCTCGTCAAGTAGCATTTTTATTTTGTCCCCATACATCGACACCACAATTGTCGGCAGGTTGATTGCTCGGGCGCGGTCGTACAAATCAATGTCTTCAGGGGTTAAGGTAACAATAACATCGTGCTCAATCATGCTTGTCCCCTTGCTTTGATAGCATCAAGATTGTCAATACAAGCCGCCCATGCTGATTTTGCCGTCGGGTTTTGTTCAAGCCCAGCATACACATCAGCATGTTTCTTGCAAATTTCAGCACAGGCCTCGCGCTCGGCTTCGATTGCACTGTTAACTAACCGCAAAACCTCTTCGTCACAATCCATTAAACGTTTAAACGCAACAAGGTTTAGCTGTTGCTTGTGGAATAGTAGGTTGTATTCATCCCATGTCATGCTTCACCTCTTGCTCGGATGGCATCCGCAATGATCTCAGAGTAGTTGCGTTCAGGCCCGTCAGCGTATTCGTCAGCCAACTTTGCACAGGCCTCACGCTCGGCAATGCAACAAGGTTTATTTGGTTGTTGCTCTCGTAAATCCATTAAGCTTTGTAGTCTTGCAACTCTTCGTTCCCAAATTTCGCGCTCTTTGGCGGCTGCTTGTATCGCTATCTCAATGATTTCATCTTGTGTCATGCGTTCTTCTCCCGCAGTCGCTCTTGCACCGCCGCCACTAGGTCAAACGGCGCGTCTTTCTTGTCAAGCATCAAGGACATGCTCTCTTCGTCAGTCAGGTCTTTCCATCCATTTTTATACGCATACGACAAAGCATGTTGTAGTACGTCCTTGGCATGGCACAGCGCTTCTGTGGACTCGCTCAACTGCATAGGGGTAGTTGCATCAAGCTCTAGCTTGATGGCTTCAATGGCAAATTTAATAGCTTCGATAATCATGTGGTCTCCTTGTCAAGTTCATATTCACGTTCTACGCGATCAATAGCTGCTTGCATGGCCTCCAACCTTTTGATGGCTTCAATCACTTCCTGCTTCTCCTTGACAGATAGCGTTCGTGACGTTCGTAAACCATTTAAAGAGTTTAAGATGGACTCGATACTCATAATATCTCCTAAAAAATCCATCATAAAGGCCACTCGTTACTCTTCTAGCTATTCCTTCTTCTCAATTCGTTCTCGATTGCTCGGGCAAACGTTAAGTAAACATTACCGTTCGTTTGCTTGCGTACATCTTCTAGGATGTCCGAAATGTCTTTCTCTCTAAGCCCTTCCCACGGCCCTTTGCTGGCGGCTGTACTGGGCTTGACTTGGGTATAAAGTTTCTTACATTTGCTACACGCCCATTCCGATGAACGGTTAGCACTTACATCCACCCAAACGTGTTCATCACATGTCACTGTATTGCTCCTCCTCAACTCTGTTAGCGAGGGCATCGCGGAGTGCGTCAATAGCGTTGTCCACAAAACCCTCATCGAATGACGGGAGCTTGTTAAACTCCCGCACAACCTCTAGCGCCTTAAGCGCTAGTTCGGCAGCTTCTTTCAGCTTCACGCGCGTTCGGACAGAATCCGCTCGGGGTCGCGCTTTGGCTCAGGAGCTTTCTCAGCCTTCTCGGGCTTAGCTTCTTGCTGTACCTTGACCTCAGCCGCTTTCTTTTCATCAGCCTCGATGCGTTTGATTGGCTCTACTGGTGGTTTGTGACTTACTGATTCAATTCTCATTTTCTAACTCCTGTAAAAATAAAATTACTGATCCCAACTCTTCTGCCATCCTCCGCTGAACTATCGGGTTGCCCCGCCCCTTGGCGCTAGCCTCTAACAACTCAGCGGCTTTGGTCAGCGAATCAATCGCATGCCCCAACCTCTCAATGTGTTCTGCTTTCATGGTTAACAATCTCCATAAGATTTGCCACTGCCCGACTCACAATTAACTGGTAACCCTGTCGCCCACTCAGGCACCCACCGCATGCACTCTTCAACGTACTGCGTTGCAGGTACAACTTCCGCGTCGGGTACACATACAGCAATCGCGTCATGTACTGTTAGCACAACCTTGTACCGCCTACCAATCTTCAGCATCTGCTCAGCTATGATACACCTTGCTATCGCCTGACAGGCATTCTCAATCACCTTACCGCCGTATATACGGGCGCGACCCTTGCGTATTTTGTAATGAAACTCCACACCCTTCTCGGTCTGGTCAAACTTCAAGTCGTCGTACCGCATCAGTAACCCTGACGGCAACCGTATCGCTGTCTCACTAGGTATCACTTCAAGTACGCCTGCACGTCCAAGTGGTGCGTGATCTCCCCGTGACATATTTACAAGAGCGTTCTGCGCCTGACGCCACAACCTGACCACAGCATCATTAGTGCGTCGGTAAATGTCAACGATGCGTTTAGCCTCGTCTGCATCCACCTCGACACCCATAGTCTTAAGTTGGGCTTGGAACTTCACTGCACCCATGCCGTACCCTGCGCCAAGAATCGTGGTCTTACCCACGAACCGCTCTTCCTTGCTGATCTCGAACTCGGGCTTGCCGTAGATAGCCGAAGCCATCTTCTTGTACACGTCCTTACCCTCAGCAAAAGCTGTTACCAAGTCATCTTGCCCCGCCAGCCATGCCAGCACCCGCGCCTCAATCTGTGCAGAGTCCGCATCAATGATGGTGTAGCCCTCGGGCGCAATGATTGACTTCTTCAACTTGTTGGCGTTGTTGCCACGGCTTGGCAAGTTTTGCATGTTGATCTTGTCATCGCCACCAAACCGTCCGGTGTGTGCGGCGTAGTAACGGATCGGTACAGGCAAACTACCGCGCTTTGATATGTCAATGAACCGTTGCGTACGTGTCTCTTCAAGTGTCGATTTCGTACCTAGCCGTGCGGATACAAGGGCTTGCACCTTGGGGTCGTCGTGTTCTGCGAGGGCTTTGAACTCTTCATCACTCTTAGCGAATGCGTAGGTCTGCTTACCCGTGGCAGGGCTCTCCTTCATAGGGGGCTCAACTCCACACGAGCGCAACAACTCCGCAAACTTGTCATTGCTCATCAACTCTGCCTTATCTACACCTGACAGTGCTAGTAGGTCGTCCTTCATCTTCTTAATGCCGATGAGGTGTTGCTGTAGCATGTCACCGTCTAGCTCAAGTACAGGGTCAATAAACATACGCAGGGTCTGATCAATCACCTTAAGCTCTTGCTTGGGGAATGACTTAGCCATCTTGTGGAACAAGTTGTATGTAAGCTCTACGTCGTTAATACAGTAGTCGCCATACCGCGCAAGCTCTTCCTCGGTGAAGTCTACCAACCTCTTCCCAAGCGCATTGACCACCTCCGTACCCTTCTCCCCCAGCCTATACCTTTCAGCCAACGCTTTAAGCGAACCGCCAACCTCCACACCGTGAACGGCACGGCCCATGCACAGAGTATCAAGCCACCCACGAGGCTCAATACCGAAGCGCCAAGATAATATAGCCCCATCAAAAAGGGTGTTGTGTGCCAAGACAAGATAGTTCTTCCAATCAAAACTGTCCTGAAGCCACCGTTTAAGTTGTGTATGCGTACCACTTGCCCACTCCGTTTCTTGGTTGTTAACTTTCACAGATACGCCAATGACTTCAAAGAGGTCAGAGCGTATGTACTCTTCCGTTGTGATCTTAGACAGCGAATAGTCGCGGTCGTAATACGTTTCAAAATCTACTGTAATTAAATCCATGTTATGCACCGTTAGTTGTTAGGGATTTCATAAGTTGGTTGGCAAGGTACTGCGCAAAGTGCAAATCAATTTCTTCATCAGGCATGACAGGTTCATCAAACACAGTCCTTGCCATTTCACACACGTCCTCAAATACCATCCTCTTCAAACCAAGCAGTTGAAACTTCTTGTCGGTCTCACGCCTCATGTATACCTTGTTCCAACCACAAGCGTGTCTATAGCACAAGCGTGGTGACGTATGTTCCCTGTGCGCAAACCCACTAACAACATCCTTGACTTTACGGAGGGTATCGGTATCACCCCTGCCGCATATGTCACACACTATGCCTGTTGGTTTACGTACGTGCTGCTTGTACACGGCATCAATCTCCTTGACTAGAGCAAGTATCTTCTCCCTAGTCTCACCATGTACATGTGGCCTGTCAGTCTGTTGCATGAAGTCAAGCGCCGACTTAAGCATGCTTTTCTTTCTTGCCTATGGGTATGCCACTAGCCGTTAAAGCCAGCGGTGTAAAACGCAGACCTGCTTTGTGGAATGTAGCAGCCTCAATCTCAAGCTTCTTAGTGTTGATAATCTGCACCGCTAGTTTTGCCACGGCTGACGCTCGGTGTGAATCGCTGAGTCCGTTGCGTAGCAAGTCGAACTCCTCGAACAGCGCATCACAAAGCCCTGCGCTAGTTTTTTCTGTTAATTTAATTAGTTTGTTACTCATGCTTGTCCCCCAGTTGATTCGGCGTTTTCCTTAAATGCCAGCTTAGACACCGCCAAGATTCGGGCTAGTGCTACTCTGAATTGTGCGTTCTCTTCTTTCACGGTGCTAAGCTCCTGCTGTAGCTGTGCTATATGTTCTTTCATTTCTTTGTTCTCTTGTGTTAGGTCTGCAAGCGTCATTACGTTGCGCAGTGCGTCGTACATTGGTTACTCCTAAGTTGGGTGTAAGCCGCTCAAGATCTTCTTGTAGCATCTCAACGGTCTTAAATTTATGTTCGTTAGCACACAGGTGCGTCCGTCTTTTGGTGTTATCTAAGCGCATGCGTGTCTCCAAGACACTAGCCCATGCGCCGCATACTGGGCAGTTAATCATTTTTTGAATGAGGTGTTAAATGGTAAGCAATGCAAGGTTTGGTATGCGTGGTCGATGTTGTCCTCATTGATAACCATGGCGATACCGCCCTTGGCTTTGATGCTGTCTAAGTTCTTTTGCTGTAGTGCAGTGGGTTTGTTCTTACCCGCCTTGCACTCAATACCAAAGAACCATCCGTTGTGGCATCCAACAATATCGGGAACACCGCTACCACCATACCCACCAGTAACTGGATAGAAGTAGTAAGCGCCCAACGCTTTAAGCTGGGCAACCACCCGCTGTTTTACGCGACTTTCGGGAGTCTGTGCCATTCTTTGTTCCTTTCAAATGTCCCCCATTGCTTCCAGCGCCAATGGGCAAGTTCTTTTGATATACCGAGCATTGCCGCACACTCGACGAGCGTTCCAGTGAATACCCCCTCCGTGTACCGCTTGGTGGTGGTCTTATTCTTTTGCTGCTCACTTCGAGTCGCCCACACACAATTTGCGGGTGAGTACCCCCGACGAGTATTCTTTCGCTCGATACTGTGATCTGCGCTCGGACGTTCTCCCATGTCGGCTATGAAGTTTGCGTATGTGTGCCATTGCTTGCAGACGCTTATGCCTTTGGCCCCGTAGTATTCGTACCCGCTAGCTGTAGGGCGATAGCACCGAGCCATCATCGTGCGCCATACGTAGTGTTCAGGGCGCTCTTTGCCGCCTAAATACCCACCGTGTTTGGTACGGGCTAACGCCCACTCGGTATCAGCCACGGAACCACTCCTTGATACGTTGCCATAGAGTAGGCTCGACCATGGTGATCTCCAACTCAGTCGGAAGCGTAGGTATTGGGTACACATTCTGTGCGGGGTGTACGTATGGGCTGGGCTGGGCCTTGATGCCAGTTCCTGCTCTCATGCGGCGCTTGGGTGGCGCACCGATGCCATCAGTAGGTTGCTTTGGCAGTTTGCCAATAGAGCCCAAACCTCTAGCCTTGTTAAGTTGATACCGTATGTTGTATACGGCTTGTGGGCGAACCCCCAGCTTTTCAACAATAGCTTTGTTGCTGTAACCCTTGTAGACCATGGTGCGAATGCGCTGTGAGTCGCTAGGCGTAGTCTTCCGTTTTGTTTTCGTAGTCATCTTCGTTTCCTATAAGTTAAGTTAAACGGCACGTGAAGCGCACGTGCCAACGCATCAAGATACGGTCGTGGGTGGGTATACCCAAAACACATCCCTCGATATCCTCCTACCTATACCCGCCACTTCTTTCGTTGGTGGGCTTGGGCTCGTGATCATTAAAACAGCAAGACGTTCCTGTACCCAGCTAGGTAGATCGTTAGGGGTATCATAGTGCCCATCAATATTTGAGTCAACGTTTTCTAGCCCAAAACAAATTACATCTACACCATCTGCCGCCGTGCTTACACGGTAGGTCAAGTTTTCTGACATCTTGCTCACAGAGTCCGCCCACACACCGGCTCTACTAGCCATAAATAGGTCGTACCCATACACAGCCGCCGCCGTTTCCTTACGTTGGCTAGGAGCTAACTCATTAAGCCTAAGCTTTTGAATCATCTTGCGAGTCATAGACGTACCTGTGTTTACCTTAGTAGGGTTACTAAGCATAGTTAGAACTAAACGTTTTGGAGTCATTGTTGCACCCAAAAGGTTGTACTGTCCACCCGCATTCCTACATCACGCACAAAGTGGTTGTTGTCCACCATACTCAATGCGGCAACCGCCCCTGCAATGTTGTCAGGCAGTTCACTCATCTTGTATGTTGCTACCGGCACAGCGCGATCTACAGCCCAGCGACTTGTTATGTCTAGCGCCTCGATCACATCACACACCATCTCGTCCTGCTGTATACGTGCCGTCACGTAGTATCCATGCTTGGCGCGGGCTTTCTCAGCCTCACGCGCTAAAACATCTTCACGCCACTTGACTACGTGGTTGCGAAACTCCGGCGATACAAACTCATACCCTGCGTCTAGTAGATGGAACAACTCACGCTGTAAGCTTTCCGTACCAATCACACTCTGCCTAGCCGTAACAACGGCTTCCTGTTGGGTAGAGCCTACTACTTCTAAGTTATTTTTAAACAAGTAGTATGTTAAGTTAGCACACTCGACCACAGAGTACGGAATCATGTAACGCTTGACGTTCTTAATCGCACGTTCCAAGTCCTCCGCTGTTGCCATGGTGTACTGATCACGGTCAGGTCTATACTTTTGGTTGTTGATCATCCGTGCCTGTACCATGTACTTAGACCGCCCACTACGCCGCTTGTCTGAGTAGTCGCCAAACCCCACACACATCACGGCATACGGCTGACCTTCAAAGTATGCATACACTTCCGTGCATACGTGGCGTAAAGATGTGCGACTATCAACACCAAACTTAATGTGGCGGCTTACCTTACGGATTGCCGCGCAAAACGCCGCCAACTGTGGTACGACAGCTATGCCGTCTACCTTATCAACAGGCGGGTCATTCTCATTCACAGTCTCGACCCAATTGGCTAATCGAGCTAAATAATCTTTAGTAGCTCGCTCTATCTTAGCTACTGATATATGTTTAAAAGCCATCTTATATCTCCTTTGTTTCGTACATACCTAACAACGTGTTCATCTTGCGGTTGAACGCCGCACGGATCTCGCGCAATACATCTTGTGAAGTGACCGGACGCTTACCACCAATCTCGTACACTACCAACGCCATCAGCGGTACACGCATCGGATGTGCCTCATCTGCCACGATAGCCCTTGCAAGCTCTTGTGGGAACACGCCATTCCTACCCCATGGGGAGTAATTAAACACACTATTGGGCATGTTCTCTCTGCTCCACTCTGTGATCATGTGTCCATACAAAGTCCGCGATTCATACGATGTATCCAGCATAGAAGCTAACGCCCCTGCATGGTCATAGAACGCATTGATCATGGGCTTCCACTGCTTCTTACGTTCTCTGTCTATCTGCTTCACCGTAACCGTGAACTGCTCACCCTCACGTGTGAACGTGCCATCACCGTTTACCTTGAACCGCAGTCGCTTGCCATCATCCTCGGTCGCCGCACCTTTTGGGTATTCCCAACGATACGCAGTCTTAGGTAAGGGAAAGTCCTCATACCCTGTCGGTGTCTTAGCGGATACCCCGTGCTTACCCTGCTGGCTGCTCCTGAACCGCAGTCCTGTAGGCAGATACCACTGTAAGAACTTATACCGTGCGATAGGTACTGACCCTATTACGCCATTGCGTATGTAGATGTAGTCGCCATCAGCCTCACGCTTCCACATGATCGGTGCCATGTCTTGCTCATACTGCTTCTTCGCTTGTTTTTCCCCACTATGCCAACTCCACAGGCCATCGAGTAGGCAGTATGTCTCAGCGTCCACCTTGAGAATGCGCTCCCACTTACGCTTGCGGCTACCGATAGGGCGAATGTTGTCCTCTGCCTTGTGGTGTTTACTTACGACAGGCTTGGTTATGTTGTACCAATTAACCACTTCATCAAATGTATTTAATATCATCTTCGTTCCTTTTAAGGTTTAGGTTTGGTTTGTTTTGTTAGGGATTCCCTAACACGTTAAGCGCGTCTATTCCACAGGCGCACTGCTTCTTCCCGTGTACGCCCCATGCACTCGACAGGTTTGAGCACAGGCTTGCCCCCATCTTTGCACCAGTGCAACACGGATACAGAGAACACACCCGCCGTCGAGTTGCGCTCACGTATCTCTACTTCATGCCCACCACAGAACGGGCAGGGTTTCATCTCGTTACTCATCTCAGTCCTCCACATGTACATATTTACCAACATCAGGGCAAGCACTCTTGTTACCCACGATGCACCACAGCACGGGGCAAGCCCACGTACCCCACGAATTACCTAAGTAGCCATCAGTCAGCACCACCACCGCTTGCGGCTTAATACCACCGTCTGCCATGTACTTGGGCACACACTCCACAGTCGTACCACCACCGCCCTCGGGCTTGGTCGAGTCCACAATGTGTTCAATCTCCATACCGGTGTACCGCTCATCAGCACACACCTCGGTATCCCAGTACAACAGCCGCACGGTTTCAGGCTTAACCTGATCACAGATACCCTTGACCTCGCCAAGAAACTGTGCCAACTCACGCCCACCGATAGAGCCCGATGTGTCGATAGCAATTACAAGTTCACCCACCTGTTCACTCACACCCGATGGCATGTAATAGCCCGATGACACAAACCTACGGTTGGGCCGCCGCCATGTTGAGTAATCGTTACCTGTACATGTTGTGGAGATGAACTCCCGCAGTGCTTCACGCCAGTCGATCTTTGTCTGTAACAAGTCATCGAACAAACGATCACCACCTGAGCCAAGCTTGCCAGCCGCTAGTGCGCCTTGACGTACTGCTTCGTCAATGTCACGTGCTAACTGCTTACCTTCCTCGTCAGACAGTTCACTCGCGCCGTCCCAGTCGTGGTCGTCGATGCCAGTTCCATCGCCCCTGCCTCGACCGCCGCCCTCGTCCTGATCTTGCTTCAACAAGTTGTACACCTGTGCGCTGTCCATACCACGAAACTGTGGATCTACCAGCCCGACCTCGGGCATGACGGCGAACCCGTCCTTGTTGTCGTCAGTCAGCTTGATGTTGATCACGTAGTCACATGCTTGGTTGGCAAGCCTTGCATCCTCATCGTACAGATGACGCCATGTAGTCAGGTGTCTGTACAACTTGTGATAGCACTCGTGCAGCACAAGGAACCGCAACTCTGCATCAGTCAGGGATTCAATGAACTTACGACCATACAACTCGTCACGCCCATTAGTGCATGCGGTTGGTACTTTGTCGTCCACCGAACGTTTACCGATCATCAACACACCAGCAAGGGCGACATACTTGGGCGAACCCATGATGTCAACCACCGCTTTACTCAGCCGCTGTTCAGCGGTCAACTCTTTACCTATCATTAACATTTCATTCTCCTGTTATTTCTTCGACATCGTAGGCTTGGCACTCGCTTGAGTACGTCACCTTGCTTTGGTCAAATGATTCATACATCTTCATCTCTGCCTCATCTTGCGTTTCGGCTTCGACTTCGACCTCTTGGGTGTATGACACCACCACTGTGCCTCTCCATCGTTTCATGTTGTGTCCTTTCTTGTTAGGGATTCCCTAACTTATTTCTTGTCCGCCGCGAACATGTAGTTGTTCTGCATCGCCCACGCTGTGAACTTCTTGTTGGTCATGACCACAGACTGCTTGGCGTACTTGGGGCTACGCACACCGTTGGCGAACATACCCTGTGCTTCCTTGTCAAGGCGCATCATGTAGTCCATCCATGCATCAATCCAATCACGGTCGATCACAGACAACGCACGGTACACAACCATACATACAGCCGCCGCACTGTCCGGCACCTTGGCATTCATCGGGTCTTTCTTGATTGACTCAAGGCTAGGCAACTGATCAGCCAACTTCACGAACGCCATCAGATCCATAGCACCGCGCTCACCGATAGTGCCCATTAACAAGGCAGTAAGGGTTTGGTCGTCCACACCCTCGCGCCCCTTCAGCCAATCCGATGCGGCTTCGAGAGAACGTGGCGTAACAAACGCTGTGCGCTGTTGCTTGGGGTGGTAGATGTAGGGATTCTGTTCAGGGTCTTTCACGTCCTCGAACGAATGAAACAACTGAGGGTTGTCCTTGCACCAGCCCAGCAATGTGTGATCAACACCATTGTTCACACCCCACTCGATCCACTCCATGTTTGACGGCTTGCGGCTTGTGACCACAGTCATACGGTTACGTGCATGTGGAGGGAGCAGGTCGCCCACGCCCTCTGCCCCTAAGTTAGTGGTCGCAAACACAACAGACTTATCTGATAGTGTGTATCCACCCATCTTGCGTTCGAGGAGCAGTCGGAGCATGGCATTCTTCACGGCGGGGTTAGCCTTGCCGTACTCGTCCACCATCAAGATGATGTCTTTCCCTAAGTGCAAGCCGAGTTCTTCGTTGGTCACGTAGCGTACGTACCCTTGCTCGTCGATAGTCTGCAACTGAGGGATAGTGATGTCGCCCAAGTCCTTGGTCGTGCAGTCAAAGTAGCACATCGTATGGTTAGGCAGGGCTTTGCCCAAGGTCTTGAGCAGAGATGATTTACCTGTACCCATGTGACCCTGCACCAGTATGGTGCGCTTGTTGCCGCCGATGCGGATGGCAGTCTCGATTTGGTCGAGGCCGAGTGCGTACATTGCGATAGCTTGATTCATGATGTTTGTTCCAGTTAAGTTAAGTTAAGTTAAGTTAGGGATTCCCTAACAAGTTACCAGCCCAATGAGGGCAGGGTGTCGATAGTCTTACGCACCTCGTTCACCTTGCGGCGAGTTTCAGCGCGCAGATATGAGTCCTCACGCAGAGCGTCAGGTGTTATGCCACGCATGGCATCGTCCAAGTCACGTTGTGCCTGAGCCATTGTCGCGTCGCCTGTCACGTTGCATGCACCGAGCAGCTCGATCATGTCGTGCACGTTAGACACCAATGAATCACGAAACACCTTCTTTGTCGGGCCGTCAGCGTAGTCGAGGCGCTCTGACATCTTTGTCAGCGCATCATGTGCCCGTTTCCACACGTCACCCATCGCGGCTTGTAGCTGTTGGGTGTAGTAGCCCTCGTACTGAGAGCGCAGGGCTTGCTCAGTCTCGTTGCCGATACTCACCCGCCAATCACCTGCATCAGGCAAGGGCATGTAGTTCATCTTGAACCTGAACTTAGATGTCAGGCTGTCAGCCGTGGGGTACTCGTCAGCATTAAACAATGCGCCGAGCTTGAGTTGTGCGTCCTGCACTTCCCATGAGTACGCATCGAGGAACACATCGACGAGTCGCTTGTATTCAGTCTCAAGCGCGGTCATTTCTTGGTGGTACTTGAAGTATTGTGTCGTCGGTAGCAGACGTAAGCCGGTATCGCTCCATGGCATGGTGCATGCATAGTGCACATTACGTGCGTTAGCCGTGAACTTCTGCACCGCGTCTAGTTCGGCGCAATCACCTAGGAGTTTCTTGCTTACATTAGCCACACCCTTATGGGCGTTGTTCTGTGACGTGACGTCTTGCGATGCACGTTTGTCGAGCTTGCGCCCTGTCCACACGCCAATAGAAAGTTCAACCAGCATTGCGGCGGTTGAGATGGATGGCACAGATGTGCCTGTCGTTGCGTTTGTCATTTCAGTTTCCTTGTTTGTTAGGGATTCCCTAACTGGGTTTGGTTTGTTTATCGACTGAGCGAATTCCCAGTCGATGGTTGTATTATGACATACTATGTCATGTTTGTCAAGTGTTTGATACCTTACGGCATCTTCTGATAGTTTAGAATTGTCTGCACTCGTATGTATGCACCTCCCCTCTGTAGTCTGTATATGTCTCGCCACATCCGCTTGCCCACTCAAGTATGAATATCAACGCAAGAGCTAGCAAGGCTACACCTATGACGGCTTGGCCCAAGGCATGGGCTAGTTTTTTAATCAGTCTGATCATGTTGTCCTCTTAGGGTTAAGTTGTTTGAGCATGCTTGCATCGGTAAACAGCATATAGTTTGACTTGTTCATTGGGGCGATGGTGTGTCGCACCTTCTTGGCGGCTTTCTCTCCGCAGTCAAGGCATGTGGTGTATCCGATTTGGGTACGGGCGGCGGCTACACGCTGGGCATAACAGCATGTACATATGGGTCGTGTGTACTTCATATTAGTCGTTCTCTGCACCGAGATAACACCCTCGGAAAAAGTGCTGTGCGCCCATTGCGCGGATCGTACCTGTGGCTATGCGTCTAGGCTTACGCCCAGCTTTCCACACACTACGTTCAAACCTCAAACCAGCCACACTATCTGAGCTTATGGGTCTAGGTTCACGCCGCTTGGTGCTTGAGCTAAATACATGTTGCACGGTCTTGCGTTGACCTGCGCCCCACTGGTAATTCTTCGTTTTCATACGTTCTCCTTGTTTGTTAGGGAATCCCTAACAGGGTTAAGCCTTGCGGCTGGTTGTTTGTTGAATAGACGAATTCCTACTCAACAGCCTATACTATAACATAGTATGCTACGTTTGTCAAGTGTTTGACACCTTCTGATACTTATTGATAGTTGAAGTAATCGTGCTCGCCGCCGCTTGAGGAACTGGTATCTACACCATGGCGCCTTTTGTCGTCGTCGTTCATCACTGCCAATAGATGTTTTGGTATCAATGCACCGTCCTTGGATTCAACGTAGTGCTGCTTCAAGCTTATTCGACCATCGTCATCTATGATGGCATCTACCCTCTTGGCGTGGTTCTCCCATTGTGGGTGTACGTTTGTGGCTTTGAGGTTTTCGATGCGGGTGTTGGTGCGGTCACCGTCCACGAACTTGATGAACCTAGGGTTTGCATTGTCAGGGTTGTGCCATGCCCACACTAGGCGATGCATGAGATATGTGCTACCCCCCATCTGCCATTGCTTAGAGTTGATACGTTTGGCGGCACGTTCGCCTAGGGGTTTAAGTTTGAGGGCTCCGGTCGCTGAGTCGTAAGTGAATGCAATGCGGACTAAGGTCGGGTTGATGGGTACTGCTTTTGGCATGGTGGCTCCTTGGTTGGTGTTAGGGAATCCCTAACAGGTAACTGAATTGTACGTTTTTAATTGGGGTTTGTATTATCAATGTTCTTGAATGTTCTTGAATGTTCTTTGTTTGGGGTTGTGCAAGTCCTTGATTCATATAGTAAAGTACGATAGTTCCGAAAGTTCGTTGTATTTTGGATACACCCTGTCTAGAAGTGTCCAGTTACCTGCGAACTTTACCTGAAACTAGCTAAACAGGTAATTGGACACCCTCAGACGCTGGGACTCTTTTTCACTAAAAACGAACTTTAATACAAATGATAAGAATAGATAAGAATAGATAAAATATGATAGGTATAAAACTTAAGGGATTGCAAAGCTCCTGCACAATCTAATGCAAAACTATAAAGTACGTGCGCACAAGAACTTTATGGAACTTCTTAGCTAGCGAAAAGAACTTTATAGGCCAAAAAACGAACTTTATCCAAACTATATTTTCGCAGCCATTTAAATAAAACGAACAGTACAAGCAGACTAAAAACGAACATTAGAACATTGTGTAGAACGAACAGTATGAGCAGACTAGAAACGAACAGTACGAACAGTACGAACTCGCCGCCAAGTCAGTCGTGCCTCCTTCCGCGCTCATCGCCGCTTTAGGAACTGGTATCAGTTGTTAGGGAATCCCTAACAAAGCTGGCGCTCAACGTGCTCGCCACTAAGTCAGTCGTGCTCATCGCTAAGTCAGTCGTGCCTCCTTCCGCGCTCATCGCTAAGTCAGTCGTGCCTCCTTCCGCGCTCAACGCTGCTTCAGGAACTGGTATCAGTTGTTAGGGAGTCCCTAACAAAGTTGTGGTGTGTGGTGGCGTGTATGTGGTGGGTGCAGAAAAGTACAGACGAAAAAAAAGCCCCGACCAAAAGGTCAGGGCTCGAATTAAAAAGTGTTAACTCCTTGGTGATATGGTGCAGGGGTAAGACCTGCGACCTTCAATGAAACTAAATGGGATACGTGAGTACTGCGCAATGCGCAATGCTTTGCCAACGTGAACCCTCCAAATGTTTACTTTGCCTGTTGTCATATCAACCCCCGAAATATCTGATCCAGCTTGGTAAGCTGACCAACAACGAAACCGAAAATGTTGCGAGAACTAAAACCCATTCAAAACCGTCCATGTCTATCTCCTTTAAATGCCCCCCTTTCGGGGGGCGTGGTTGTTAATTAAGCGTTTGCAGGGATACGAGCCAATGCGTTCTGCAAGTCCTTGATGAATGCAGGCATGTCACGTACGGTGGTGCTCTCCTTCTTTTGCGCTTGACTTATCATTTCAGCAAGCACCTTGCGCTTGGTTGCCTCCCAGCTTGACTTGTCAGCACCAGCACCATCAGACTCAGCACCAGCGTTCTCACGCCGTGTCAACGCATTGCGCAAGTCTTTGAGCTTCGAGCCGATTTGCTGTTGCCAATTGCGCTTGGTCTCCTTTTGGTTTTCATTCAAACCCTTGGTGTCCTTCTTCAACAGCGCTTGCACGCTGGCCGAAAAACCCAACACGATGGCGGCCTTAGCACTGTCATACAGCGCAGAGGGCTCACCCTTTGCAGGGGCACGCAACATGTCAGCAGTAACACCATCAGCGAACAACCCATCGACCGCTTTGGTCATAGTGTTGCCAGTCTTGATAGTGGCAGATGTCCACGCGCCGATTGCGTTAACGGTAGCAGTAGATAATTTAATAGAAGCCATTTCAATTCCCTTTCAAGGATTAATCGGCAGACAATCAATACGTTGTCTGAACCGATGGGTGTAATGTAACAAAGCACAGCACGTTTGTCTAGGTATTGATACGTTTAAATAAGATTAGATAGTTGATCCAATAGTTGTTAGGGATTCCCTAACGTGTTGATATGAAATTGGCGGTATGGTCAACCCACCCGTACCCGACCCCCGCCTTATGGGTTAGGAGTCCCTTGGTCGTATAGGTATGCTATTCCGCACAAGTAAGCCCCACTCAACGAAATTGGGCTACAAAGACCCATCAATATACGTTTACTCTGCATTTTTATAATGAGGCCCCACCCCCCATAACATCTTTTACGTTATATTTAAGACCCACCCCCCTCCTATAATGTAAGTACCCCCGGTAGGGAAGTTTGACATCCTTTAAAAATGATGTACTATTACGCAGTTGGTGGTGGGTGCTTACTTGGTGTTAGGGACTCCGTTGGGGGTAGGCATCCATTACCGACACTTCGGTCTACAAGGACTTGCGCACAATGACTATTGAGCTAACACCCGAATTTGGGGTTGAGATTGTTCCAGATATCCCGTATCTCGATTTGAGAGAACGGGCAGAGGCTGCTTGTCGTTCCATGCTTCTATTAGAAGAACATGGGTTAGAAGTGCCAGAACCTTCTGAAGAAGATGCCCAGATTGCAGCCACACTGACAACTGCTTACGCCAGCAACCCCCACAACACAAGCGCTGCGGTATCAAACGCCCGTGCTTCATCACTTACACCCGCCACACTTTTAAACATTCGCTCATATTTAGATGAGTACGGCAAGGCGGTAGTGACCCATGCTATAGAAGTGCGGCAGTTGGTAACTAATAGACTATTAGAAGAGTCTCAGAACCCAGACCCAAGAATCCGCATCCGTGCACTAGAACTTTTGGGCAAGCACAGCGACGTGGGGCTCTTTACCGACAGGTCAGAAGTGACAATTACCCACCAGTCAACAGACGAATTGAAGGCAAGATTGCGTGCAAAGTTGCAACGCCTTGTCCAAAAACCCGATATTTCGACGGCAACTGTGGAAATTGGTGGGGACATCATCGACGTAGATGCAGAAATGGGCCTAAAACCCGCGTCAGAACCAGAAACTCCGGCAGTTTTCGTGCCAGAAGACAGTTTTGATGACTAATTCCTCCAGTTTGAGCGTGGATGACTTTACGGATGAGGAAGTTCAGCTAATGCTGGACAATCTTGACGCTTATGAACCGGAAGAACAAGCAGAAATTGAGCGAATAGCCGACATTCTTGCAGACCGCAAGACGGCAAAGGCTTGTGCAGACGACTTTATTGAGTTTTGTAAGCACATGCAGCCAGACTATAAGGTGGGAAAGCACCACCGCAGGTTGGCAGACTTACTTATGGACATCGCTACCGGGGAAAAAGACCGTGTGTGCGTGAACATGCCACCTCGACACGGTAAGTCGCAAATGGTGTCTATATATTTCCCGGCATGGTTCCTAGGTAAATACCCTAATAAGAAGGTGCTGATGGTGTCGCACACCACTGACCTCGCCGTGGACTTTGGCCGCAAGGTTAGGAACATTATTGACTCGGCTGACTATAAGTTAGTGTTTCCTAACGTAAACCTTGCCGCTGATTCTAAGTCCGCAGGGCGCTGGAGCACTAATTCTGGTGGGGAATACTTCGCTTGCGGCGTTGGTTCTGCGCTGGCTGGCCGTGGTGCTGACTTACTTTTGGTGGACGACCCCCATAACGAGCAGGACATCATCAATGGAAACTTTGATGTGTTTGACAAAGCATATGAGTGGTTCACATATGGTGCTCGTACTCGTTTGATGCCGGGTGGGCGTGTAGCGATTGTGCAAACAAGGTGGCACCAGAACGACCTGAGTGGGCGCGTCATTGGGGATATGACAAAGAACGAGGGTTCTGATCAGTACGATGTGATTGAGTTCCCCGCCATAGTAGAAGTTCCGCAGTCTGACGGCAGCACCATACAGAAACCCCTGTGGCCTGAGTTTTTTGACATGCCCGCGCTGCTGCGGACTAAGGCGTCGATGCCTACGTTCCAGTGGAACGCCCAGTACCAGCAAAACCCCACATCAGAAGAAGCCTCGGTTGTCAAGCGGGAGTGGTGGAAAAATTGGGAAAAGGCAGATCCGCCCAAGTGTGAGTACATCATCATGAGTCTGGACGCCGCAGCGGAAAGCCACAACCGGGCTGACTACACTGCACTGACTACGTGGGGCGTGTTTTTAAATGAAGAAGAAGGGTGCCACAACATCATCCTCCTGAACTCAATAAAGAAACGTCTGGAGTTTCCCGAGCTTAAAGAGCTTGCATATGCTGAATATAGAGAGTGGGAACCCGACGCGTTTATCGTAGAAAAGAAGTCTGCGGGTACGCAGCTTTATCAAGAGATGAGGCGCACCGGCATACCCGTGGGGGAGTTCACACCACATAGAGGTAGCGGTGACAAACTTGCAAGGTTAAACTCTGTGGCGGATATCGTACGCTCTGGGTTATGCTGGGTGCCTGATACTCGGTGGGCCGAGGAGGTTGTAGAAGAGATTGCAGGTTTTCCGTTTATGAGTAACGATGACTTGGTGGACTCTACAGTTATGGCACTAATGAGATTCCGAGCAGGTGGGTTTATTCGCCTACCGTCCGATGAAGCAGATGAGATCAGGTATTTCAAACAACGCCAAGGCGGTTATTACTGAAAAGGATAGATCATGGCAGCAGCAGATTCAATGGGTAAAGGTTTGTACTCCGCCCCTCAAGGGTTGGGGGGTTTAGAGATTGACGTAGAGGTTCCGTTGGAAGACGAGACTACGGTCAACATGTTGCCTGACGGGGGCGCAGAGATTCTCATCGGTGAGATTTCCGGCGATACAGACAAGTCTGATTTTGAATGTAACCTTGCGGAACACATTGACGAGGGCACATTAAGTACCTTGGCTACGGATCTGATTGACTTGTTTGAAGCTGACGTGGTAGCTCGCAAAGATTGGGCCGACACATTTGTCAAGGGTTTGGAAGTGCTCGGGTTTAAATACGAAGAGCGTACCGAGCCGTGGGAAGGTGCCTGTGGTGTGTACTCAACAGTGCTGGCCGAGGCAGCGATTAGATTCCAAGCGGAGACTATGAGCGAAACGTTCCCTGCCGCTGGCCCTGTCAAGACAAAGATTCTTGGCAAGGTTACTAAAGAGAAAGAAGAAGCCGCTGAGCGGGTAGGTTCAGACATGAACTATCAGCTAACCGAGCGCATGGTTGAGTACCGGCCAGAGCACGAGCGCATGCTGTATTCATTAGGTTTGGCAGGCAGTGCGTTCAAGAAAGTCTACTTCGATCCCATACTCAATCGTCAGACATCTATCTACTTGCCAGCAGAAGATGTGGTGGTGCCTTATGGCGCGTCTCATATAGAGACCGCTGAGCGTGTTACCCATGTGATGCGCAAGACTAAGAACGAGATGGACAAGCTGATGGCCAGCGGGTTCTACAGGGAAGTTGATCTTGGTGACCCCCAGTCGTTTCCTACAGATATAGAGAAGAGAAAAGCCGAGGAGGGTGGCTACACAATCCAGAGCGATGACCGCTACACACTGCTGGAAATAAGTGTGGACATGCTGATTGATGGCGTGGATGACGACGAGGACGACTTACCAAAACCTTACATCGTGACAATCGAGCGTGGCACAGAGGAAGTTCTTTCTGTGCGTCGTAACTGGAATGAAACCGATGAGCTACGGGCAAAAAATAACCACTTCGTGCACTATGTATATGTGCCGGGTTATGGGTTCTACGGGCTTGGTTTGATTCACATTATCGGTGGTTATGCCCGTGCGGGCACCTCGATTATTCGCCAGTTAGTAGATGCAGGTACTCTGTCTAATCTACCCGGAGGTATGAAGTCTCGCGGACTGCGCGTTAAAGGGGACGATACTCCGATCAGTCCCGGCGAGTTCCGTGACGTAGACGTGCCAAGCGGCTCGATCAAAGACAACATCATGATGCTCCCATATCAGGAGCCGTCACAGACATTACTAGCGTTACTCCAACGGATTACTGACGAAGGGCGTCGCCTTGGGGCTATTGCGGACATGAATGTGTCTGATATGAGCGCTAACGCTCCTGTGGGTACTACTCTGGCGTTGCTCGAACGCACACTCAAGCCGATGGCCGCTGTGCAGGCTCGCGTGCACTACGCGATGAAGCAGGAGTTCAAGTTACTCAAGAAGATTATTGCTGAGGAAGCGCCAGAAGATTACAGCTACCAGCCAGAGACTGGGGGAACACAAGCCCGTAAATCTGATTATGAGTTGGTGGACGTTATCCCCGTTAGCGACCCTAACAGCAGCACAATGGCTCAGCGAGTGGTGCAGTATCAAGCTGTGTTCCAGATGTCGCAGTCTGCGCCGCAGATCTATGACTTACCACATTTGCACCGGCAGATGATTGAGGTGCTGGGTGTTAAGAACGCCGACAAGATTGTGCCTACTTCGGAAGATCAGAAACCCCGAGACCCCGTGTCGGAAAACATGGCAGCGTTGGTAGGTAAGCCGATGAAAGCGTTTATCTACCAAGATCACGATGCCCACATTGCGACCCACACATCATTCATGCAAGACCCGATGATTGCAGCAACTATTGGACAAAACCCAATGGCGCAACAAATTATGGCGTCACTGCAAGCGCACATCGCTGAGCACTTAGGTTTCAGCTACCGCAAACAGATGGAAGAGCGTCTTGGCGTTCAGCTACCCCCACCAGACGAGCCACTTCCCGAGGATGTGGAAGTGCAGTTGTCACGCCTCGTTGCCGACGGTGGCAGACAGTTGGCCCAGCAGCACCAGCAACAAGCTGCCCAGCAGCAAGCCCAGCAACAGGCCGCAGATCCCCTGTTCCAGTTAGAGCAGTCCAAGGTCAAAGTGCAGGAGATGGAGGTCACTCGCAAGGCGCAGAGAGACCAGACTGACGCACAAATCGCCGCAGCAAAAATTGCTATGGACAAAGAGCGCGTGCAGATCGAGGCCCAGAAAGAAGCCAACCGCGTCCAGTCCCAAGATTCTCAAGCCCAGCAACGTCTGAAGCTTGATGCACTCAAGGTGTTAGCTACACCTAAACCCACACCCCCACAGGGTAAGAAGGAGTAATACATGGCTAAGTCCGTATTTGACGTACTTACATTGAAACATGAAGAGGATGTGGCCTCTTCAACCCAGTTTCTGGTAAGCGGGGGAGCTAAAGACTTCGCTGAATACCGGGAAATAGTAGGCAGGATTCGAGGTCTCCAGCTTGCTATCCAAACCACCAAAGACCTTTCGCGCTCTCAAATGGAAGAAAATGATGACTGATACAGTCCAAACCGCTACTACCGACGCCGAATTGGAGGCTATGCTCCCAAAACCAGTTGGATATAAGCTGCTAATTGCCCTGCCACAAGTGGAAGAAACGCTTGGTGATATGGGTATTCTCAAGCCACAGAAGACTATTCATGAGGAAATGCTCATGACCGTAGTCGGACTTGTACTTGATATGGGCGAACAAGCCTACGCTGACAAAGACCGTTACCCTAATGGGCCATGGTGCAAAGTTGGTGACTATGTGGTATTTCGCGCTAACTCTGGCACTCGTGTCAAAGTAAATGGCGTTGAATATCGTCTCATGAATGACGACTCAATTGATGCTGTCGTTGCCGACCCACGTGGCGTAACACGTGCATAAGGAATAAATCATGGCAATACAAAAAGTGGAATTTGAGTTTCCCGACCCAGATAAGGTTGAGGAAAAAGCCGACTTTGAGGAAAAAGCCGACGGTAGTTTTGCGTTAAAGGTCGAAGGACGGGCTTCGGAAGAAGAAGCTAAACGCGAAAAAGCCAAAGCAAAAGCCAAAGATGATGACCTCGATATTGAGGTGGTAGACGACCGTCCCGCAGAAGATCAGGGTGTCAAACGTGCCGCCCCAAAACCGATGGATCTTTCTGACGAGGAAATGGATGAGTATTCTGAGCGCGTACGCAAACGCCTTCAGCACTTTAGCAAAGGCTATCATGACCAGCGCCGGGCCGCCGAAGCCGCTTCGAGAGAACGCGAAGAAGCTGTACGTTATGCCCAGCAGATTGCTGAAGAGAATCGGAAACTCAAAGGCACGGTTAATAAAAACCAAGAGGCGATGCTTGAGTCGGCTAAAAAATTGGTCGTTACTGAGCATGAGGATGCAAAAGCTAAATACAAACAGGCGTATGAATCCGGTGACGCCGATGCGGTTCTTAAAGCCCAAGAGGACTTAACTAGTGCACAACTCAAACTAGAGAAGGTAAATAATTTAAAGATACCTGCTTTACAAGAGGATGAATATGATGTACAAACGCAACAAACCGCTCCAGCACAGTCTGTTGACGAACGAGCCGTTACTTGGCAAGCCAAGAATAAATGGTTCGGAGAAGACGATGAGATGACTAGTTTTGCGCTGGGGTTGCATCAAAAACTAGTCAAACAGGGCGTCAACCCGAGGTCTGACGATTACTACGAGAAAATCAACTCTCGTATGCGCCAAGTGTTCCCCGAGTCTTTTGAAGGCGAGGATGAATATGAGGAGGTGACAGAAGAGCCCCGCCGTAAGGCGACGGTCGTAGCATCTGCTACCCGAAGCGTGGCCCCTAAAAAGATTACGCTGACACGTACGCAAGTTGCTCTGGCTAAAAAGCTCGGAGTACCGTTGGAAGAATACGCCAAACAGGCTGCTATGGAATTAAGGAAACAAAATGGCTGAAAATAGACTTAATCGTGAACTAGACACCCGTGAAAAAACGGCTCGCAAAAGATCGTGGACTCGTCCCGAGACTTTGCCAACTCCAAACCCGGAGGATGGCTACGACTTTCATTGGGTTCGTATCAGCACTCGCGGAGAGTCTGACGCCATGAACGTTTCTTTAAAACTTCAAGAAGGTTGGGAACCCGTCAGAGCTTCTGACCACCCCGAGATTTATGTTGCAGGCGTCGAAAATGATCGCTTCAAAGATAATATCGTGATTGGTGGGCTGATGTTGTGCAAAACCCCCGTCGAGTTTGTTAAGGATCGCAACGCTTGGTTCCAAAATCAAGCCGCAAACCAAATGAACTCGGTCGATAATAATCTCATGCGCGAGAACGACCCCCGTATGCCGCTCTACAACGAGCGCAAAACTACGGTGTCTCGTTTTGGCAACGGCACTTAACTTTTTTGGAGCTTAAAACATGGCTTATCCTACTGTCTCAGTACCGTATGGTTTAAAAGCTGTCAATTCTATTGATGGCAAACCATATGCCGGTGCACTCCGTCAGATTCCTATGGCGTCTGGCTACACCGCCACCTATTTTGGTGATGCAGTGAAAATCGTGAACGGTTATCTTGACAAAGATACCGGTACTACTGCGGCTACCCCTTGTGGCGTATTCGTTGGTGGTTCTTATACCAACTCCTTGGGTCAGCCTGTGTATTCACAGTACCTGCCCGCTGGCGCTACTAACCCTGTTGGGTATGTAGTTGACGACCAACAAGCGTTGTTTAGAGTCGCAGTTGTGTCTGGTACTACCGTTATCGCAAGCGTAAGCCGCGATGTGGTGGGTTCCAACATGGCTTTGGTACAGAACGCTGGCAGCGCTACTACTGGTAACTCCGGCGTAGCCGTGTTGTCTACTAGTTCTAACACTACCGCCACTTTGCCAATCCGCGTGATTGACGTTGTGCCCGACACCGCTACTGGTGCCGATGCGTATGTAGAACTGTTGGTGAAAATCAACACCCACCAATACAACAGCACCACTGGTGTTTAAGGAGTAAGAAATGGCAATTTCCCGCGCACAACTACTTAAAGAACTTCTCCCCGGCCTGAACGCATTGTTCGGTTTGGAGTACAAAAAGTACGGTGAAGAACACAAAGAGATTTTCGAGACCGAAACCTCTGAGCGTTCTTTCGAAGAAGAAACCAAGCTGTCTGGCTTTAACGCTGCCCCCGTCAAAAACGAGGGTATGGCGATGCAGTACGACAACGCTCAGGAAGCATGGACTGCACGCTACGTGCACGAAACCATTGCGATGGGTTTCTCCTTGACCGAAGAAGCTATCGAAGACAACTTGTATGACTCGTTGTCCGCTCGATACACTAAGGCTTTGGCTCGCGCCATGGCATACACCAAGCAGGTTAAAGCTGCTTCGATCCTGAACAACGCCTTTGCTGGCGGCCCCGTCTACGGCGACGGCCAAGTTCTGTGCTCGACAGCCCACCCCCTGATCTCTGGTGGTACTAACAGCAATCGTCCTACTGTTGCTGCCGATTTGAACGAGACTTCCTTGGAAGCCGCCGTAATTCAGATCGCTGGTTGGACAGACGAGCGTGGCCTGTTGATCGCTGCTCAGCCTAAAAAGCTGGTTATTCCTCCAAGCTTGCAATTCGTTACAACCCGTCTCCTTGAGACCGAGTTGCGTGTTGGCACAACCGACAACGACATCAACGCTTTGAAGAACAACAGTTCTATCCGCGAAGGCTATTGCGTTAACCACTATCTGACAGATACCAATGCTTGGTTCTTGATGACTGACGTTCCTAATGGTCTGAAGCACTTTGTGCGTAGCCCAATGCAAACCGGAATGGATGCTGACTTTGATACCGGAAACTCACGCTACAAAGCTCGTGAGCGTTACAGCTTCGGCGTTAGCGATCCGTTGGGCATCTTCGGTTCGCCCGGCGCTTAATATTTCTTAGGAAATATATAGAGAGGGGGGCTTGCGCCCCCTTTTCTTTTGTTGTATATTGTTTTTAATCCGGGATTTCCGGTGTATCAAACTGTCCCGGCAGACGACATACCGATTGATACGCCTAACTTGTATGTAAGGAAATATCATGGGATTCGCAACTCACCTAGGCCCTTGGCTGTTGGGCACTGTTAAAGACACAACAGGCACCACTGCTGGCAATGTTCAAAACACTGGCTGCACCATCGTCGCTCAGTCTTTTAATCTGACCGCTGCACAAGTTGCAACTGGCAGTATTGCTGCTGGCTTTATCCCAGCGGGTGCTTTAATCACCAACGTTCAAATTCTGACTACCACTTTGTTTGCTTCAGCCACTACACTGAAAGTGACCATCGCGGGTGTTGATGTCAATACCGCTTCTACTATCACTACGGCTGGCACTATCACCGTGTCTCCTGCCGCTACGTTTACACCTGTTCAGGCCAACGTGGGCGCAACTGATGCTGCTTTGACTTTCACTACTACCGGCTCATCTGCTACTGGTGCGGTGACTGTCGTGGTTGCCTACATGATGCGTGATTCAAGTGGCGCAATGTCCCAGCCTGCACAGCAGCGATAATTGATCTCGGGAGCCTTGGCTCCCTTTTCTAAAGGAGATTGATTATGGCAATGCAAACTGATGTAAAAAGTGCGCACCTTAGCGCGGCTGGCTCTTACTATGTAGGTCGAACACGACTAAAGGGTATTGTTATATCCCCAAAAATAAGCACGGCGGTAACATTTGAAATCCGAGACGGTAGCGCCACAGCCGCCGTTCTCTACACGATGGACTTAGCTAGCAACAGTAATCCAAACACGTTTTATATCCTAGTCCCCGGTGAAGGTATTTTGGCTAATACAGGTTTGTATTTAACGACAAGTACGGGCACAGTAACCGGGATCACGGTGTTCTATGGCTAAAAGTCCGGCGTGGCAGAGGAAGGAAGGCAAATCCGAAAAGGGTGGCTTGAACGCTAAAGGGCGTGCCTCTGCTAAGAAGGAGGGGATGAACTTAAAACCCCCACAGCCTGAAGGCGGTAAACGTAAAGATTCTTTTTGTGCTCGTATGGAGGGTATGAAGAAAAAGCTAACGTCAGCCAAAACAGCCAAAGATCCAGATTCACGTATCAACAAAAGCCTACGGGCTTGGAAGTGCTAAATATGCCTAGTACCAGCAGGAAACAACACAATTTCATGGAGGCGGTGGCCCACAATCCATCGTTCGCCAAGAAAGCGGGAGTCCCACAGTCCGTGGGTAAGGATTTTTCTAACGCGGACAAGGGCCGCAAATTTTCAAAAGGCGGTGATATGAAAGAATCTAAAGCAATGGTCAAAAAAGAAGTGGACTTCATGAAAAAGAAGGGCGCTCCTAAGTCTATGATTAAGCATGAAGCAGCCGAAGCCGGTAGCATGAACTATGCTAAGGGCGGTAAAGTAGGTTCTGCTTCTAAACGTGCTGACGGTATTGCTTCCAAAGGCAAGACCAAGGGCACAATGATCAAGATGGCTAACGGCGGAAAGTGCTAATCATGAAGCGCGTAAAAAGATATAACGGAGAAGAGGGTTCATCAGTTGAGTCTGATGAAATGAAGCCCGCTCAACGTATTGAATTTTCCGAATCAACTGGAAGTACTGGCCCTGCAAAATCCATGTCTTTTAAAGAGGCTTTTGCAAGTGCTCGCGGCGCTGGTGGTAAAACTTTTGAATGGCAAGGCAAGAAGTACACAACTGATTTGGCTCCTTCCAAACCTGCAAAACCTGCCGAGCCAGCACCTAAACCCACTAAAGCTGCTGAACCAGTAAAACCTCGATCACTTAGATCCGATTTGGATGATCTTGCCAAATCTAATTCTTCTTTAGGTAGTGTAAACATGCTGCCAAAAGGCAGGATGGCTCCAGAAAAGAAGTATGCCAAAGGTGGTTCGGTTTCTTCCGCTTCTAGGCGTGCCGATGGGCTCGCTACAAAAGGCAAAACCAGAGGTCGGATGGTATGATAAATAGTCGCGGCATGGGTAATATAAACCCCTCTAAGATGCCTAAAGCCAAGGTAAAGGAGCGCCGCGACGACACGAACTTTACTGAGTACGCCAAAGGCGGAGAAGTATGGGCCAAGCCTAGACCGGAATCCTTGGGCGATCCAGTAAAGTTAACAGCCAAGAAAAAAGCCAAAGCAAAAGCTGCGGCTAAAGCTGCGGGCCGACCATACCCAAATTTAGTTGACAATATGAGAGCGGCTAAAAAATGACCACTTCTGGCACGTACGAATTTAATCTCGAATTCACTGAGATTGCTGAAGAGGCGTGGGAGCGTGCCGGACGTGAGATGCGTAGTGGTTACGACTTAAGAACTGCTCGCAGGTCGATGAACTTGATGACTATCGAGTGGCAGAACCGTGGTATCAATATGTGGACGATTGATGAAGGGTACATCAATCTTGAGCAGGGGGTTAACACGTATGACCTTCCAGCCGACACCATAGACGTAATGGAGCATGTAATCCGCACCGGTTCGGGTAATGTAGCCACACAAGCTGATCTATCAATCACACGTATTAGTGTAAGTACGTACGCGACTATCCCAAACAAGTTACAGCAGGCACGTCCAATCCAAGTTTGGGTTCAACGATTGCGCGATGCCCCAAAGATTACTGTCTGGCCTACCCCAGACCAAGGCACGGCTGGAGACCCGTACTATGTGTTCCATTACTGGCGCATGCGCCGCATCCAAGATGCCGGTTCGGGTATACAGACCGCAGATATAAACTTTCGATTTTTACCCGCCGTTACTGCGGGGTTGGCGTACCACATTGCTATGAAGGTGCCTGAATTGGCAAACCGCGTCCCTATGTTGAAAGAAGCGTACAACGAGCAGTTCGATTTGGCAGCAGTTGAGGATAGAGAGAAAGCCGCGATTAGGTTTGTACCTCGTCAAGCTTCCATCGGGAGTGCCTGATGGGAAACCGTTTTGCCTCTGGCAAAATTGCGATTGCTATTTGTGATAGGTGTGGGTTTCAATATCGCCTAAAGGATTTACGCACGCTGATTATCAAAACCAAGCGAGTTAACATGTTGGTTTGCAGTGACTGTTGGGAACCCGACCAGCCACAATTGCAGTTGGGTATGTACCCAGTAGATGATCCGCAAGCGTTGAGAAACCCGCGAAAGGATAATACGTATTACCAGTCTGGCACCACTACAACTGGGTCGATTGGTGAAGGTAGCAGGAATATCCAGTGGGGGTGGAACCCCGTAGGGATGGCGCAAAATTTTGATGCTGCGTTAACACCAAATAACTTGGTAGCGACGGGTTTTGTTGGTACAGTAACGGTAAACGTAATTTAGGAGTTGGGAATGGACAAGAAAGAAGTTAAAGCTATAGCTGACAAAGAAGTTTCAGCGCATGAAAACCGCTTGCATCCCGGTGCTAAAAAGTTTGCTAAGGGTGGCAAGACTAACTTGCAGATGAAGCAGTTGGGTCGTGGCATGGCTAAAGTTGCCAACCAGATGAAGTCTTCAAGGGGCAAATAATGGCTAAGTTCAGCAAGAAAATGATGGGTAACGAGGTGGGCGCTGCCTCTGTGTACGCCAAGCCTCACACTATGAGTGGTAAAGAAGTGAAAGCTTCTACTAATCCCGGTAAAGGTGCTAACGGCAGTGACGCTGCTACTGTTAACATGTCTGCGGGCAATATTTACAAGCGTGAGGAAGCTGGCCCAAAAACCAGTGGTATCACAGTGCGTGGTGGTAAAGCCCAGACTAAAGGCAAAATGGCCCGAGGCCCAATGGCATGACCTATACTGAACTTGTCCAGTTTGTAGCTGATATCTGTGAGAACGCGTTTCCCACAGCGGATATGGACATGTTCATTAGGCAAGCAGAACAGAAAATTTACAACACTGTTCAGATCGCCAACTTACGCAAAAACATGACAGGTGTCACCACGGCTGGTAACTCTTACTTGTCAGCCCCAACTGATTTTTTGTCTGCGTATTCAATTGCCGTAATTAGTAATGACGAGTATTTTTATTTGTTGAACAAAGACGTGAACTTCATTCGTGAAGCCTATCCAAGTGCAGCGATAGCGCAGCGTGGTAGACCTAGACATTACGCCATCTTTGGCCCTCAATCTGGAAACGTAACAGAACTTGCGTTTTTACTTGGCCCTACACCAAATGCTACGTATGATGTAGAAATTAACTTTTACTACTACCCCGAGTCTATTGTGACTACAGGCACCACATGGCTTGGGGATAACTTTGACTCTGCCCTTCTCAATGGTACGTTAATTGAGGCAATACGATACATAAAGGGTGAGGCTGACATGGTTTCGCTTTACGAAAAGTTGTATGTTCAGTCTATCGGACTGCTTAAGCAGTTGGGTGATGGAAAGCAAAGAATGGATGCCTACAGAGATGGGCAAGTTAAAATACCCGTATCGTAAGCAGCGTTCAAACCCGAATCAAATCATTTAAGGAGTAATCATGGCAATCACACAAAACATGACCACATCGTTCAAAGTTGGAGTGCTCGCGGGGCAATTTAACTTTAACACTGGTACTACCCAAGTCTACAAAATAGCGCTGTTTACTTCCGCAGCCGCGCTAAGTGCCGCTACCACAGCGTATGCAGCCACTAACGAAGTAGTGGGTACTGGATACACCGCTGGCGGTAAAACGCTAACAGTTTCACAGATACCTATCTCATCTGGAACAACTGCGTTCATTAACTTTGCCAACGTTACTTGGACATCATCTACCATAACTGCTCGTGGAGCTTTGGTTTATTTGTTCGATGGGGCTACTAACCCGTCAGTAGCAGTGTTAGACTTCGGTGCAGATAAGACATCCACCGCAGGTGACTTTACAATCCAATTCCCAACCGCAGATGCAACCAATGCGATTCTACGTATCGCTTAAGGAGTAGACATGTCTTTATCAAACGTTACAGAGACCGCAGCACTCGCAGTATTCCTGCAAGGTACAGACCCCAGCTATCGCGCAGGTGCCACTCAGTACCTAGCCCTGTTTACCGCAGACCCCGGTGAGACTGCTTCTTTGGTAGCAGAGGCCAACTACACAGGTTATGCCCGTGTAGCCCTGACCAAGGCCAGCGCATGGAACAACGGCGGCGGTAATGGCGCTGCGTTTACCAATGCCAACCTGATTCAGTTTGGTGCTTGCACAGCCGGAACCAACGCCATCACCCACTTTGCTGTGGTCGATACAGGCCCCGCCAGTGGTACTGCTGTGAACATGATGATCTCTGGCGCTTTGACCTCTACGCTCAACGTTAGCTCGGGCATCCAGCCACAGTTCGGAATCGGCAGCGTCAGCGTGTCGGCAGACTAAATGCCCTTCGTCAACTGGAAAGCTATGGTCGATGCGGATAACGCAGGGCAGAGCTTTTTCAGTGCATGGAGAAAGACCCCCACGCAGTCCACGAATGCGGGGATTTGGTTCGATCTGTCTATGTCACCGGGCAACCCTGTGCCGAACTATTACGCAGCCTCTCCCAACATTGCAGTGAGATTGGCCCAAAGCACAGACGGAGGTATCCCCCACGGGGCTAACGTAGGCAGCGCTAAAAAGTACCTTAAGAGCTTTACGGTGATGACGGCTAATGCGTCAGCGGCTCCTATGAGCTACATCTTGTGTGATTACCTGCTGTTCTACCCGTTTGTGGACATGTCGATTACTGACCCGCAAGCGCTGGACAATACGGTGACTATTAACCGTTACACCAATGGTAAGAACGTCAAGATCATGGCGGTCGAGGTGGCGGGTCAGAACGGTGTGGGCAACCCTCAGTTCTTTGTGACGTACACCAACTCGGACGGGGTATCGGGTAGAACAACGCCCATTGTGTCTTGCAATACTCAAGTGGTGAACGGCACAATCATCAATTCCCAGCCTACTCAAGTCAACGGGCGCAGAGAAGCCACGGGGCCGTTTTTGCCGCTTCAGCCGGGCGACACAGGTGTGCAGAAAATTGACAGCGTGACCTTTGTGCAGGGCGACATTGGGCTGATTTCGTTTGTGTTAGTCTATCCAATAGAGAACATTGCCCAGCGAAGCATTGACGCGCCTATGGAGCGAGTGCCCGTGGTGGACTTCATGGACTTGCCTATGATCCAAGACGACGCCTACCTTAATCTGATTTGCTGCCCTAATGCATCTTTGTCTGGTGTTCCCCTGATGGGAACGATAGAAACTTTCTGGAACTAAGGAATTGATATGGCTTTAACTTCAATGGACTCCCTGATCAACGCCATGTCGGCGGGTCAGACTTACCGTTCAGACTTCAACAAGAACACGCTCCCCACGACAGCCTATGCCGCAGGTCAGTGGTATGACCTCTCGATGGGTGCAGGTAACCCTAGCGTCAACGCCGTGATTGGAAGTGCTGCCAACTTAGTGCAGCAAAACGTCAGCGAAACCACCAGCATCACCGCAGCCACAGGAGCACTGGGTGGGTCTATCGCCACCACTACTTTTACCGACACGACACACGGCTCAGGTCGATTTACAGTCGGTATGTTGCTCTCCGGCACAGGCGTGGCCCCCGGCACCTACATCACCGCATTGGGTACTGGTACAGGTGCCAACAACACGGGTACTTACACCGTCAACATCTCCCAAACCGTCACAGCCCAAACCATTACAGGTACAGGCACTCCCAACGGTATTTACCACGGTGGCGATGTAGGGGTAAGCAACAAGAGTCTCTCCAACGCCTCGATATTCAGCGCGGCTACTACTTCTGCCCCAGCCGTGGCTATGTTGTACGACATGCTGGCTTGCTTCACCATCACCAGCACCACGGTCACAGGTACTCAGGCATTCACAGGTCAGGCCGCATGGCCTCGCTACGCCAACGGCGCAGGGGTTAGAGCTTTCTTGGTGCCTTCAATCGTCATGGGTGCGGGTTCTCCTACGGTTCAACTGGGTTACACCAATACCGCCTCAGTCTCAGGCCGTTTGACCCCATCAGCCCCATCTTTACCCCTGCTGAACACCACAGCCCCCGTTGGCTCGATTCCTTACGCTGGTACAGGTATCGGTAAGTACGGCCCGTTCCTACCCTTGCAGTCTGGTGATTCGGGTATTGCCAGTGTGCAAAACATCAACTTCAACGCCACTATGACTTCTGGTGTGATGAATCTGATCATCTGCAAGCCTTTGGCCTTTTTGCCCATTACTACGGTAGGTGTAGCGGCAGAGCGCGACTTTGTGAACATGTTGCCCTCCATGCCCCGCATCTATGACGGCGCTTGCTTGAATTGGGCGCTGTATGCAGGTGCGGCTGTACCCATCAATACTTCGTATTTTGGTCATATTGACACTGTTTGGGGATAACCCATGCTGCACGGTAACGGTTCGGTATTTCATAAGATACCTGCCCGTTTTATCGGGGGCTCCGCTACGTCTGTAGAGCCCCAGCTCCGCTCTGCCTTTGGCAAGGCGGGGATGCTACGTAATCGGTTTTACCAAGACGGTCAGACCACCAGCTTCAAGCTGTACTCCATACCTGAAGGCTCCTATGCGCCCAGCGGCAGCCAAGTTGCAGGTTCGGCGTTTATGCTGGCCCAAAGGGATGGGGCGATGTCCTCCGTCAATTTAGCCACGCTGTCCATCACACCCTCATCGGTGATTTACGGTGGTATCACCACTACAGGCACGGCGACTCTAAGCATCAACACCAACACCCCAGCGGGGCAGTTGATTACGTTTGGCGCAGGCTTGGCATCGTTCACGCTGAACACCAACAACCCCCTGCTCACAGCGGTGCTTAACGCAATTGGTTCAGCCAACTTCACGTTGACTGGTAGCGGGGCTACGTTGAACGGCTTTGGTAGCGCATCGGGCGCGAGCAGCTTTGCAATCACAGGCTACGTCACACCCTACGCTATTGGCTCTATGTCTGGGAGTACGGTGGATGCCACCACACTAACCACTGCATCTATCCTTGCAGCCATGAATGCGGCTCCACCAGCAGTGAACATTAAAAAGGTCAACGATGTGGTAGTCAATGGAGTAGGCAGCGCCGCGAATCCTTGGGGGGCTTAAATGGCTACCTCATTTACCGGCTGGGGTAATAGCTGGGGCAATAGCTGGGGCGACCTAGCAGAAAATTCCGGGTTTATATACGGTAATGCCAGCTTTGCTATCAATGCAACAGGCGGATTAGAGTCCCCAGCAGTTCCAGTTATTGCATCTGTAGTAGGTGTTGAAGCCCAAGGCCAAACAGGGGCCGTTGCTACTCAAGCCACTAGCAATGTTTTAGTTACCGGTGTTCAAGCCCAAGGTCAGATTGGGGCTGTTGCTACCCAAGCCACTAGTAATGTTTCTGCTACCGGTGTTGGGGCTCAAGGTCAGATTGGGGCTGTTGCTACCCAAGCCACTAGTAATGTTTCTGCTACCGGTGTTGGGGCTCAAGGCCAGATTGGGGCTGTTGCTACCCAAGCCGCTAGCAATGTTCTAGCTTCCGGGGTTGAGGCTCAAGGCCAGATAGGCATTGCGGCTACCTCTGCTGGGCTAACAACATTTGTTGTAGGTGTTCAGGCCCAAGGTCAGATAGGCACTGCTGCTATCGCAGCTTCTGGTAACGCTACCACTTCTGGCGTCCAATCTAGCGGCCAATCTGGCAGCGTAATTGCGCAGGGTTCCAGCACAGTACTTGTTTCTGGAGTTCAGTCTGAGGGTCAGTTAGGAGAAGTTGTAGCCAACCCAATGCGTGGGGTTGCATCTTTCAGTTTCTTTGCATTCCAAGGAACTCCGGTAAATGTTACGGTAGCGTTCCAAGGCTGGGGTCAACAAGGCTGGGGTCAACAAGGCTGGGGTGTTGGAAACTCTAATGTCACGGGCACCGGAGCAGTAGGTACAGTATCAGTTCAAATAGCAGCTACCGCTGCTACTTTAGGTGTCCAAGCCCAAGGTCAAATTGGCACTGCATCGGTTCAAGTAGTAGCTAACGTAAGCGCTAGCGGTGTTCAAGCTCAAGGACAAACAGGTACTGTAGCCGGAGTTGCTTCTGCCAATGTGTACCCAACAGGTGTTCAGGCTCAGGGCCAAGTTGGTAATGTCACTGTCCAAGCGGCGGCTAATTTCGCTGTTACCGGGGTACAGGCTCAAGGCCAAATAGGTAGCGCAGTAGTTGCAGCGAACGCCAATACATTCCCAGCGGGGGTTCAGGCGCAAGGTCAGGTTGGTGCCGTAAGTATCTCAACTTCTGCCAATGTATATCCAGTTGGGGCGCAGGCTCAAGGGCAAATAGGTACAGTATTAGTTCAAGCTGCGACTAATGTAAGCGTTTCTGGGATACAGGCTCAAGGCCAAACAGGCGATGTAAATGTAGTTGCTACTGGGGCTGTTTACCCGTTAGGAGTTCAGGCTCAAGGCCAATTAGGCACTACCCAAGTAGTAGCTAGCGCCATCGTATACCCCACAGGTACACAAGCCCAAGGCGTATTGGGTTCAATAGTCGTTACCAACGGTGCAACCGTCTATCCAGTAGGAGTTCAGGCTCAGGGTCAGGTTGGCAACATAGCAGGTGTTACCAGCGCCAACATATATCCCACAGGTATACAAGCCCAAGGTCAAACTGGCAATGTAAGCATTTCAACTTCTGCCAACGTATATCCAGTAGGCGTACAGAGTCAAGGTCAAGCTGGCAACGTAGGCATCTCAACTTCCGCCAACGTTTACCTCACAGGTACACAAGTACAGGGTCAGGTCGGCACCGTAGTAGGTTCTGCTGGCAACACCACATACGTAACAGGAGTTATCACCCAAGGTCAGGCTGGCAATGTAGTTATTACCACATCTGCCAATGTGTTCCCGACAGGAGTTAGCGCTCAAGGACAAGTTGGCACTGTAATTGCTAGCGCCGCAGCTACTGCGGGCGTTTCTGGGGTGCAGGCTGAAGGCCGAGTTGGTGCTGTATTCACTGCTGCTAATGCGACTATCTACCCCATAGGGGTTCAAACAAACAGTCAGGTTGGCGCGGTATTTGTTGCCACTGGCGCGACTATCTACCCCATAGGGGTTCAAACGAATAATCAGATCGGTACTGCGACTGTCCAAGCAGCAGCTACTGCGGGCGTTTCTGGAGCGCAAGCTGAAGGCCAAGTTGGCGTTGTATCCACTGCCACTGGCGCAACTATATACCCCACGGGGGTTCAAACAGATAGTCAGGTTGGCGCTGTATTTATCGCCACTGGCATGACTGTTTATCCATTAGGGGTACAGGCTCAAAGCGAATTGGGCGCAGTTACCGTTTCTGCCCAAATAGCTGGCACTGCCAATACCACGGGGGTACAAGCCGGCGGTCAAATAGGTGTCGTAGCTATCCAAGCCGCAGCCAATACAGACATCTTTACGGTTCAAACCGAAGGTCGAATTGGTACTGTAGATGTTCAAACTGGGGCTAATACAGGCGTTAGTGGCGTTCAATCCCAGAGCCAAACAGGGAATGTGCAAGTAACTACTGGCTTTGGTGACTTTGCGGCTACTACCGTAGTCCAAAGTGTGGGATATGTTGGTAACATATCTTTTGCTGCGCAGTCTGCGGTGTATGTGACAGGGGTTCAGGCCGTTGGCTACGTTGGATACGTCAACATTTGGTCAAACATAAACACCAACCAAAACGCAATATGGCAAAATGTAGGTGACAGCCAGAACGCAATGTGGGATATTATCAGTAATGCTCAGACTGGAAACTGGATAGACGTTAACGAAAGTTCAACGGCGAATTGGGAGCCCGCAGATGATATCCAAAACGCCGATTGGGAACAGATAGCAGCATAAAGGAAAAAACATGACTACAGCATACACCTCTCTTCTTGGCCTAGCACTACCTGTTACAAGTGAGTTGTCTGGTACTTGGGGTGATACAGTTAACAACTCTATTACGTCCTTATTGGATTCCGCTGTTGCTGGTACAACCACTCTGAGCACTGATGCAGACATAACCCTCACTACTACGAACGGCGCAGATAACCAAGCGCGAGCAGCGATCATCCTCTGGAACCCGGCCTCGGGTTCAGTCACCCGAAATATTACTGCCCCAGCCCAAAGTAAAGCCTATGTTGTTATCAACGCTACTGGAGGCACTCAGTCCATCGTATTGCGTGGGGTAGGGCCAACCACAGGGGTAACCATAGCAGCCGGAGAGAAAGCCCTATGCGCTTGGAATGGTTCTGATTTTGTAAAGGTCAGTTCAACACTTATAACCATAGGCGGCTCAAACACCCAAGTTCAGTTTAACAACTCGGGCGTGTTGGGTGGCTCTGCCAACCTGACATTTAACGGTACTACCCTAACAGCAGGTGGTTTTGCTGGCCCACACAACGGTACTGTGGGTGCTACTACTCCTACTACTGGTGCTTTTACTACTGTGACCGCTACTGGCGGTGTAGATAAACTGACTACTGCATCTGGCGTTGTTTCTGTTGCAGCATCTTCTGCTCCGACAGCGGGTCAGGTTTTGACAGCAACTAGCGGTACTGTTGCCACATGGCAGACACCATCAGCAGCGAGCGGCGATGTGGTTGGCCCAGCGTCTGCGACAGCTAACAGCATTGCACTGTTTAACAGCACCACAGGCAAGTTGATTAAAGACTCAGCCGCATCTGACGGTTTGATCTATGGCCTTACGGTAGGACGCGGTGCAGGTGCTGTGTCTTCTAATACGGCGCTGGGCATGTCGGCACTTGCTAGCAACACCACAGGCTACAGCAACGCAGCTAATGGATATCAAGCGCTAGCATCCAACACAACTGGCGTCTTCAACACAGCTAATGGGGCTCAAGCGCTGGTGCAAAACACCGAGGGCAACTCCAACACAGCTAATGGATATCAAACGCTGTTCTCCAACATCGATGGCAGCAGCAATACTGCGGTGGGAGATAGTGTGCTGTACTACAACACCACAGGCAGCAACAACACAGCTAGTGGATATAACGCGCTGACTTACAACACCACAGGAAACAACAACACAGCTAATGGGCTTCAAGCGCTGTACTCCAACACCACAGGCGGCGCCAACACAGCTAATGGAGCTACTGCACTGCTTTTCAACACCACGGGAAACAACAACACGGCTAATGGATTTAGTGCGCTGTTCTTCAACAACGGAGGCATCGGCAATGTAGCTACTGGATTTCAGACGCTGCGTTCCAACACCGAAGGCACATTTAACTGTGCTAATGGATATCAAACGATGTTCAGCAGCACCACAGGCAGCAACAACGCAGCTAATGGAACTCAAGCGCTGTACAACAATACCACGGGAAACAGCAACGCAGCTAATGGAACTTTTGCGCTGTACGCCAACATTACAGGCAGCGGCAACACGGCTAATGGATATAGAGCGCTGTACACCAGCACCACAGCGTCTTCTAATACTGCTGTAGGTTATAACTCTGCTAGTGCCATTACCACAGGCTCTAAGAACTCTATCATTGGTTCATACAGTGGCAACCAAGGCGGCCTTGATATCCGCACAGCCAACAACTACATTGTGCTGTCTGATGGGGATGGGAATCCACGTTTAGTATTCAATACTACAGGTGCTATGGGTCTAAATGGTGCCAACTATGGCACAGCAGGACAGGTATTAACTTCTCAAGGTACAGGTGCACCTACTTGGACTACTCCTTCAGGCTCTAGTACTTTTGCAACTGATATAGCAGTTAATGGTCTTACAGTAGGACGTGGCCTAGGTGGTGATGAGTCAAACACAGTACTCGGCATATTGGCACTTGCTAGTAACAGCGGTGGTAGCAGCAACGTAGCTACTGGATATGCTGCACTGCGTTCCAACACCACAGGTGCAAACAACGTAGCTAATGGAGCTGCTGCGCTGTACAAAAACACCGAGGGCAACGGCAACACAGCTAATGGGCTTCAAGCGCTGTACTCCAACACCACAGGCAGCAACAACACAGCTAGTGGAGCTTATGCGCTGACTTACAACACCACAGGCAGCAACAACGTAGCTAATGGAGGGAGTGCGCTATACTACAACACCACAGGCGACAGCAACGCAGCTAATGGAGTGAATGCGCTGTACAACAACACCACAGGCTACAACAACGTAGCTAATGGAGCTTATGCGCTGTACAACAACACCACGGGAAACCACAACACGGCTAATGGATATTATGCGCTGATCTCCAACACCACAGGCAACAACAACGTAGCTAATGGAGCTGCTGCGCTGCTCTCCAACACCACAGGCGGCGAAAACGTGGCTAATGGATATCTAACACTGCGTTCCAACACCACAGGCAGCAGCAACGCAGCTAATGGATATCAAGCGCTGTACTCCAACACCACAGGCAACGGCAACACAGCTAATGGATATCAAGCGCTGTACACCAGCACCACAGGCAGCAACAACGTAGCTAATGGATATAGGGCGCTGTACTTCAACACCACAGGCGGCGACAACGCGGCTAATGGATATTATGCGCTGTACGCCAACACCGGAGGCGGAAACAACACAGCTAGTGGATCTTATGCGCTGAGCGCCAACACCACAGGCAGCAACAACACAGCTAATGGACTTAGTGCGCTGAGCGCCAACACCACAGGTGCAAACAACACGGCTAATGGATATAGAGCGCTGTACGCCAACACCACAGGCAGCGGTAACACAGCGATAAGCCCCCTAAACTCAGCAGGTACATACGCTCCAGTATTTAACCCGACTACAGAAAACAACAGGTTCTGTATGGGTTCTACGGGCGTAACCAATGCTTACATTCAAGTTGCTTGGACTGTGGTATCTGATGCGCGGGACAAAACCGATTTTGCTCCAGTACCTCACGGTTTAGATTTTGTTTGCAAAATGCAACCAACAGCATACCGATACAAGATTGACCGTAAAGCCGAAGAAGGTCACGGCCCAGTGCGTTATGGTTTTAAGGCTCAAGAAATCTTAGCTCTTGAAGGCGAAAACCCAGTCATCGTTGATGCTGAAGACGATGAAAAGCTGCGCTTTAATGACCAGTCGTTACTGGCTATTTTAGTTAACGCTATCAAAGAACTCAAATCCGAGGTGGATAACCTCAAATCCGAGGTGTATAACCTCAAATCTCAACTTAAAGGAGCTTAATCATGTCTGAAATCATTGAACAAACCACCGCAGAAGAAGTTGCACGGAACTATTCTGCATGTATGGACAGCGTAAACCTTATCAACGCTGGAAAGCCCGAAGGCATGAAAGATGCTGAATGGGCTGACTGCTTGGAGCGCAATAAAGCTCACTTAAAAATTATGTTAGCAAAGACGTACTGGACAACAGAAGACCTCACACCTTTGCAAAACGCATCGAAGTAGAAGTAGATCAGTAATTTATGGACGAGAAAGACCCTCTCACTGAGCGTGTAGATCAGCTTGAATCTAAGTTAGATGAACACATCGAGAAAACAGACAAGCGACTAGATGCGCTGGGGGAGGCCTTTCCTAACAGCGACGCTATGGGGCACAAAAGTTACCATGACCGGCTAATGCAGGAACGTATCCGACGCGCTGATTTTTACAACAAACTCAAGCTTGACGTTGTAAAATGGGCTACTATGGGAACTCTGGGCTGGGCTGCATACGCCCTTTGGGCGGCATTTTTAAAGGGGCCAAAATAATGTTTGGATTAGACGCACTGTTGAATATAGGTGGAAAGCTTATTGACAAACTGATTCCTGACCCAGAGCAGAAGGCCAAAGCCCAGCTAGACTTAGCCAAAATGGCGCAAGACGGTGAGCTAGCTAAGATGGCTAACGATACAAAATTGTTTGAAGTAGAGCAAACTAACATCAGCGACCGCTGGAAAGCGGATATGTCCTCGGACTCTTGGCTGTCGAAAAACATTAGGCCTATGGCTCTCATAGCCATCTTTGTAGCTTACTTTGTGTTCACTATGATGAGCGCGTTTGGTTACAACGCACAAGAATCCTATGTGCAGTTGCTAGGCCAGTGGGGCCAGATTATTTTCCTAGCGTATTTTGGTGGTCGCACCGTAGAGAAGCTCGCAGATATGCGCGGTAAGAAATGAATCTAAGCCATAACTTCACCTTTGAAGAACTAACCCACACTGACCACCGTGAGTTGGACAACACACCGACAGACAAAGAGGTGTGTATCATTGAGGGGCATGAGGTGGCTGTCGATGCCATAGCTAACCTCTCTCGTCTAGCAGAGTTTTTGGAGCACATTAAAGCGCTTCTCGGTGGCAGACCTATTATGGTAAATAGCGCGTTTCGTTCAGAGGCGGTCAACGCTGCCGTAGGTTCTAAGCGTACTAGCGACCATAGGCGCGGTTGTGCAGCAGATATCAGGGTGCCCAACCTTACTCCTGACCAAGTAATACGCGCCATCATTGACAGCGACTTGGAATATCAGCAGGTGATTCGCGAGTTTGACAGGTGGACACATGTTTCTATACCTACGTACGCTAATAGTCCTCCTAAGAAATCAGCTCTTATTATTGATAAGAACGGCACTCGCCCATTTATCTAGGGGGAAAACCGTGCCCTTAAAAAAGATCAGCCTCAAACCCGGGGTCAACAGAGAAAACACTCGATACACCAACGAAAATGGTTGGTACGACTCCGACAAGATACGGTTCCGTCAAGGAACACCTGAAAAGATTGGTGGCTGGCAGCAAATATCTGCGGCTACTTTTCTTGGGACTTGCCGGTCTCTTTGGACATGGATAACTCTTGGTGCCCAAAAGTTGATTGGTGTTGGCACCAATGTTAAGTTCTACATCTCGAATGGTGGGCAGTACTACTGCCAAACGCCGTTTGAAAAAGTTAACCTATTAGGCACTAATCCGTTTACAACAGACGTTGGATCCAACCAGACTAGTAGTGCGGGGCCGTACACCATAGTTACCGTCACTGACGCAACAAGCGGCGCTAAGTTAAATAACTATGTTGACATATACAACGCACCTACTGTCAATAACGTGGTGCTTAATGGTAGTTTTTTAATTACTTTCACTGGCCCCGGCTACTACAAAATTTTGGTAAAAGGTACAGCGGCCGCATCTGGCGCTGGCGGGGGCACTGGGGTGTATGTTTTCTATGAGATTGATACCGGCCCTGAGTTTGCTGTCCCCCTAACTGGCTGGGGTGCGGGTGGTTGGGGCACTGGTACTTGGGGCGTAGGCACTACTGGGGTTGACCCACTGCGCGTATGGAGCCAGTCTAACTTTGGCGAGAATTTAATTTTTGGCCCTCGCGGCGGCGGTATTTACTACTGGAACGCTAGTGTTGGCTATCGCCCTTCCGCAGCTACTGTTACTATTGCTAGCCCAGCGGTAGTCACTTTTGCCTCTGCGTTACCTGATGGAACTGCGGTTCAACTTTTGACTACGGGCAAATTGCCTATAGGCTTAGTTCCCGGCACGGTATATTACGTAGTCGGTGCCTCCGGTATAACTTGTAAGCTCGCGGCTACGCCGGGCGGCACGCCAATCAACACATCGGGTACACAGTCGGGTACACACTATTTATCATCCCACGGAATTAACGCAAGTAAGCTTGCTGGCGCTACAAGCGTTCCTATTAAGCAGAACTACATTATTGTTTCTGACATCAGCCGTTTTGTGTTTGTTCTAGGCTGTACTGAGTATGGATCAACATTGTTTGACCCTATGCTCATTCGCTGGGCGGATCAAGAGTCTGTAACCGACTGGGCACCAACAGCCACAAACCAAGCTGGTTTCTTGCGCCTTTCTCATGGCGCTCAAATCGTTACGGCTGTTCAATCTCGCCAAGAACTTTTGGTGTGGACAGACTCATCGCTTTACTCCTTGCAGTACGTAGGCGCGCCTATTATTTGGAAGGCCGACATTGTTGGCGACAACATTTCTGTTGCAGGGCAGAATGCTATTTCTTTTGCTAACGGTGTGTCTTACTGGATGGGTGTAGATAAGTTCTACAAATACGATGGGCGCACCCAGACTTTGAGTTGCGACTTGCGACAGTACATCTTTGGTGATATCAACACCTCTCAGCTTGACCAAGTGTATTCTGGTACGAACGAAGGATTTAACGAGGTCTGGTGGTTCTATTGTTCAAAAGACTCGACAAGAGTCGACCGTTATGCAGTCTACAACTACCTTGAGAATGTTTGGTACTACGGCACGATGGGGCGTACGGCTTGGCTTGATTCTGGTTTAAGGAGCCTACCCCTTGCTGCTACGTATGCAAATAATTTAGTCGATCATGAAGTAGGTTACGATGACAACACCTCTGGCACCCCTCAGCCAATACCAGCTTTTATTACTTCTGCTGAGTTTGACATCGATGATGGTGACCACTTTATGTTTATTCGTCGTATTTTGCCGGACGTAACGTTTAGAGGTTCTACTACAGAAAACCCATCTATTAGTATGACGCTGTACCCACTAGCAAACTCAGGTTCTGGATACAACGACCCACCTACTGAGGGGGGTGTAAATTACGCTACCATAACCCGCACTGCTGAGGTTCCTGTGGAAAAGTTTACAGGGCAGGTATTTGTACGTATACGCGGACGTCAAATGGCTATAAAAGTAGCATCAACTGATCTTGGCGTCTCGTGGCAACTCGGGTCTCCACGCTTAGATATGCGTCCTGATGGGTTTAGAGGCACCTGATGAAAAATTATGTCAATCAAGTAGTTCCCCCAGCTTTACCATTAGCACGGGATGAATACGAGCGTGCATACCAAGATCAGCTTAACAACGTCTTACGTTTGTACTTTGTGCAGCTAAACGCTATTGTTAATGCGTTACATATCCCCACTACGTATATAGTAGCAGACTTACCAAGCGCGGCTGGCCTTGGAGTAGGGGCTAGGTCTTTTGCAACTGATGCAACTGGCCCTACGTTTGGCTCTATAGTTGTAGGCGGTGGATCGACTAAAGTACCTGTATATTCAGACGGAACCAATTGGAGAGTGGGATGAAGCCGCATCACGTTAACAGCAAACAGCACATGCTGTCTAACAACGACATATTGTTAGTAGCTGCTCACGATCACCCAGAGGTTGCGGAGCAAGCGTACAAGAAAGCGGGAAGTCCACCACAAGCTACGCCAGAGTTGTTGTTGTATACGATCTTTAATCAGTTGTTTGTACAACCAAATGTCATTAGATTGCGGGAGGGCAACACGCTTGCCACATTAACTCCAGCGGAAAACGAAGAGGCGCTCTTCCTAATGTTTGATGCAGACAGCCCAAACAACACTGTAAACAACATTGCACAGTGCATTGAAGCAGCGCGAAAGATGGGGTTTAAAAAGCTATTCGCACAATCTGACAAGCCTATAGTTAACAAGATGGTTCAAAGAGCCGTTGGAAAACTTAAAGGTAAGCACTCTTTTGTGATTAGGGGCAAATCCATGGTATTGGAGTTTGCAAATGTGTAATCCACTTGAAGCGGTATCGAACGCTGTATCGCAAGCTTGGAACACAGTCACGGGGACTATTAGCCAAATCATTAGCAACCCCCTGCCAGTCATCACAATGGCGGCAGCGACATGGGCGCTTGGGCCATCGGGCGCAGGATTAGTTTCTGCCGCCACTGCGCCAGTTTTAGCAGCGGGAACCATCACTGCGATTCAGGGCGGGAACATTGGACAGATCGCCAAAAATTCCTTATTGGCTTATGGAGCCAATAACTTTGCGGGCCCCACTGGTATTGGAGATGTGACTAGCTATGTGGGTTCGCAAATAGGCGGAACTGCTGGGGCTATGACTACGGCTGGATTGAACAATGCGTTCTTTAATTCCACAGTTGCGGCGGTGGGCGGGGGAAATATAGCGCATGCGTTTGGCACTGGGTTTGTAGGAGGTGCTGCCGGTTCCCTCGCTAACACTGCATTCACCTCGGACACGGGGAAAAGTTTTTTTGGGGATATGCAAAGCACATTTGGCTTAAGCAATACCCAAATGAAGTACATCCAAGGCGCGACTTTAGCGACTTCTACGGCTGCTTTATCTGGACAAGATCCAACAAGGGCCTTGGGAAATTACATTGCACAAAACATTTCCAACTATGGCAAAAAAGAATTCAATGAGTTCCTCGACTCCGCAAAGAAGTCATATCAAAATCTAGACTCTAGTAGCAGTAGTTTAAAAACTTCCCAAGGAAATTACGAAGCGATTAAGTCTCAATACGATAGCCAGTTATCTACCGCAGAACAACTGCGTACGTCCATTAATGCAGGCAATGCGGAAATGAAGGATGTTATAGATAACAACTATACGCCATTTAAAAATAACTATGATACAGCAATTGGATACATAAACGAGGCCAAAGGAAATTACGACGCTTGGAAATCATCGTACGATGTCTGGATGGAATATTATAATCGCTATGCCCCGCTGAACTTTCCGGGCAAAAACGAATACATGAATATGCTTGTGAATGGTATTAATGATCACATAAGAGTGTGTAACGAACAAGCAACTTACATACAAAACACAACTGCGTATGCTAATAAGTTATATGAAGATAACAAGCCTACAATTGATTATCTTAATAGTAAAAAAGCAGAAATAGAGCAGCAAGTTTCACGGTTTCAATCAATTAAGACTGACATCGAATCACCAAATGGTTCAAATTTGGCTTCACAGCTTCTTAACGCATCGAACGATCTTCAGGCAAAATTTGATCAATTTACCGCTGCAAAACAGAGCGTAGACAATATATCAAGCCAATACGTCACTAAGCTAGCTGACATTGGGGGCCATGAAGCAGAAGCTCAGCAACAAGCAGAAGCCCAAAGACAAGCTGAAGAGGCTCAACGACAAGCAGAAGCTCAAAGACAAGCTGAGGCGGAAGCAGCTAGACAAGCGGAAGAAGCCCGTGCTGCCGCCCAAGCTGAAGCTGACCGACAGGCTGAATTAGCACGCACGCAACATGATGCAGAAGAAAGAGCCAAGGCAGAAGAACTCCGTAGAATAGCCCAAGAAGAGGCTGATAAACATGCAGAGATTGTCCGACAAGCTGAAGAAGCTCAACGACAAGCTGAGGCCCAAAGGCAAGCTGAAGAAGCCCAAAAGCAAGCTGAAGAAGCCCAAAGGCAAGCTGAAGAAGCCCAAAGGCAAGCTGAAGCCCAAAAACAAGCTGAAGCCCAGAAGCAGCCAGAGCCCCCTGCCGAGACTGTGCAACCTCCCACTGAGACTGTAGAGCCCCCTGCCGAGACTGTGCAACCTCCCACTGAGACTGTAGAGCCCCCTGCCGAGACTGTGCAACCGCCCACTGAGACTGTGCAACCTCCCGGCGCTGTATACGATGTTAATGATACGGACATAGGGTCTGAAACTGGGTCTGAAACTGTAACAACCAGCCCCGGTGAAGAAGTAATTCCAGAAATACCGGAAGAGACTTGGACTCCTCCTACAGGGCTCCCCGATGCAAATATATCGACTGGGATTGACAACGAAGGGGCTGATTTGGGGGGTGGCACGGAATTTAATCGTGACCAATTCTATAGAGACATAGGTATTGATCCAGCCTCCATGAAAGACGAGCCACCTATGTCTCAAGAAGATATAGATGCGATTATTCGGGGGGAAAACGTACCTGTTCATACAGCTAATGGCACGGTAAATATATTTGGTGGAAAAGTAGTTACCCCAAAACCCGTAACACCTACGCCTAAGCCAACTACGACTACGCCAACTACGACTACGCCAACTACGACTACGCCAACTACGACTACGCCAACTACTACGGCACCGGTGCAAAACACCCCAAGGTCAAATGTACTGCTTGCGGCCCTTATGGATAGCTTAAATCAGGGGCAGGGGCAACAAGTCCAGCAGGGGCAAGGGCAGAACCAAGGTCAACAAGGGCCAAAACCTGCGGACATCAGCTACGTTTTCGACTGGAGTAGCATTTTTGCTAACCCTGCGCAGGAAAATAGGTTTGTGACTCCATACGCACAAGGTGGTCTTGTTGACGACACTGGTGATATAAACACTGAATTGTTAAAAATCTTGAGGGGCTAAAAATGGATGTACCAGACTACACAGATTACCCGGGGCTTGACAGCGATACTAGTAATTGGACGCCCATAGCACTACCAAACGGTTCGTTCATCTACGAAGATAACGGTTCTTATGTTGACAAAAATGGGTATGCAGTAAGTCCCGATGGGTCTTTTCTTTATACCCCGGAAGAACAGGCATTAATTGACGCTCAGACCAAAGCGGAAAATCAACTTGGCGGAGTTCCGGGTTCAAGCGCTACAGGTGGTATAGATTTTTCTTCAACCATAAAGAACATAGGCACTGATGCCTTTAACGCCGTCAAAAGTTTATACACTAAAAAAGTTAACGGGCAGGATGTAACAGATTGGCGAGCAATTGCTGCTACCGCCGGTGGTTTGTATGGCTTATCCCAAAGCCAGAAGCCACAAGATAAAACAGGTTATCTAGGTGGTATCCCTAAGTATGAGGCCGTGCGTGAGCAAGTAGCTAACACTTATGACCCTAACCGACGCCCCGGAAGTGCCGCGCAAACCTACTTTACCAATACAAAATATGTTGCACCTGAGAACACTGGTGCCGCACGCGCCGCTGCCGTAGGGGAAGCCGCTGGTTTAGAAGCCCTAAACAAAGCCAATCCGGCACAACAATCGCGCCCGGTTCTACAAGCTGGTGCGCTTCAAACGCAGCCTACGTCGTTGGTAGCTGGAGATGCGCCTGTGCCACAGTACGCTGCCGGAGGTATTGCTGGGCTACCCAAGAGCGGAGCCAAAGCATCACAAGGTCGATATTTAAGTGGTGAAACCGATGGTATGGCTGATAAAATACCGGCAAAGATTGACGGTAAACAAGAAGCTAAGTTAAGTCACGGGGAGTTTGTTATTCCAGCGGACGTAGTTGGGCACCTTGGTAACGGCAATTCCGAAGCTGGCGCAAAGCGCCTTTACGAAATGATGGATCGAATTAGGCATGCTCGCACGGGTACAACCAAACAAGGCAAGCAAATTAACTCCGACAAATTTTTACCCAAGTGAGGTAGTACATGACAAACCCCGCAGCACCTAGAGTTTCCGATTCCGCCGCCCAAACTGGGGTCGGGTTAAATACCGGAACCGAGTCATCCCTATCTAATTGGGCTGGGCCGTATGTAACGGACATGCTGGGTAAAGGGCAAGCCCTGTCTAACCAAGGGTATCAAGCTTACGGTGGCCCCCTGACTGCTGGTTCGTCCGCCTTACAGAATACGGCGTTTCAAGGGATTGCTGGGTTGGCGGTACCTACTGACCAGATGGGTGCATTTAACCCGCAGTCGTTTACTGGGGACGGCACTGCACAAAAGTACATGAATCCGTACTTGCAGATGGCACTTGACCCACAGATGGCAGAATTACAACGGCAGAATGACATCGCCAATATGAAAACCAACTCCCAGTTCACGCAAGCTGGTGGTTTTGGTGGGGGTCGTCAGGCTGTGGCAAACACTGAAAATCAGCGCAACATGCTCCAGCAAATGAACACTACCTTGGGTCAAGGCTACTCCACTGCATACGACAAAGCTGCGCAGCAGTTCAATACTGAGCAAGGCCGTGGGCAGTCCGCACAGGATGCCGCTAACGCTTATGGTCTGAGTGCACTTCAGAAACAAGCTGATCTTGGTCAAACGCAACGTGATATTGAACAGCAAGGCATTACCGCAGATGTCAATGAGTTCAACACCCAGCGTGAGTACCCGTACAAGCAAGTGCAGTACCAGCAATCGTTACTGCAAGGGTTGCCACTTCAGTCCCAAACCTACTCATACTCACAACCCAGCGCACTATCGCAAGTCCTTGGGCAAAGTGGCGGTATTATGGACTTGTACGACCGAATTTTTGGTTCGAGCAATACAACATCCTCGGGTACAACAGGCACAGGCACAGGCACAACCGCGAAATAAGGACACGACATGCAATCGCAAAACGGTACACCCCAAGGGCTTGCAGGGCTTGCACAACAACGGCAACAACCGCAGATGCCTAACCCCGGCAACGCAAGTCCTATGGCTGGGCTGGGGAGTGTGGATGACCGTGTTTCAGCATATCAAGGCAACACAAAGCCGCTGGAGCAACGCTACGCAATGGGTCAAGACCTGCTTGATCTACTAGCACTCCAAAAGATTAAGTCCCAGAAGGACGCCGCTGCACGTCAAATGCAGTTGCAGATGGCGCAGCAAAACGCCCAGAACGGGCAAGCAAACATGACCGTAGCTCAGCAACGTGAGCAAGAAGTCAATGAGTTGACTAAAAACGAGATGGCACAACAGCGGGGAGATACCGCACAAAAGCAGACTTCTGACCTGATGGCCGGTATTGCTGCTGCCCCCGGTGCAAACGCCGCTGCACAACCTAACGCCATGGCTGCTGGCGGTATCGTGGGGTATGCCGGAGGCGGTGCAGTGGGCTACTTTAAGGGTGGTGATGTGGATGCTGCGCGAGAGCGCCGTAAAGTCGCCCAGCAAAAGTTGTATTCCTATGGGTTACGCCAGCGCCAGCAAGACCCCGAGGGGTATGCAGCCGCAGAGAAAGAAAGTCAGGAAGCCCAAGAAGCTTTAAATGCAGCCGAAAAAGAACTTACCGGTGGCCCTGTTGGGGCTATGCTGCGCCCTATGGGCGCTCCTGTACCTCGCCCTGCCGCTGCCGCTGCCCCAACGCCCGAAGCGCAAGCAACTGCTGTACCACCTGCGGCTCCCTCTGCCGCCCCTCAAGCGGCCCCTCCTGCGGCCCCAAAACCCCCTACTCAACAGGCTGCCCCGAGCCCCTCTGGTGATGGTGCCTTACCTCCCGCTGGTGGAGCCTCACCGGTTCAACTCGGTGTAGCTGGCCCCGCAAACGCCTTGGGTGCCAAACTTGAAGATATTACGTTAAAAAATGCACAGGTTGACCCCGCTGCCCGGCAGCTTTCGGAAGAAGAGCGTATTCAACAAAAAACGGCCCTTACACCCGAGCAACGCAAGGTGTATGAAGAAGGTATTGCCGGGTTACAGAAGATGTACCAAATGCAGTATGACCCCGAACGCCTACGCCAAGAAGGTCTTAAACGTGCCTTGATCGGTGCGGGTGGCCGTCGCTACGGCGAGTTTGCCGGTGCGGCTACAGCGGGTATGGATTATGACGAGCAACAACGCGCTGCCAAGCTAAAAGAGTTCGGTGACGTGCAGAAGGCTCGCACGGGTCTGATTGATATCGACCGCGCTAATGTCAAAGAAGGTATCGGTGCAGGTCAGAAAGCCTACGAACAGAGTAGCATGACCCAGCGTCAGGGTCTGGAGTCTGGCCGTGGTTTGTATGGTGACGATGTTAAGTCACGAGACACCCTATACAGTGTTAACGTGCAGTCTAAAGACAAAGCACTCGACCGCGAAATTGATAAACTTAAAGTTGCGGCACAGAACAATGCAACAGCGGCAATGCGGGAAGGGCAGTCCTACGATAAGGCTCGCACTATCTACTCAACCACAGTTAGTAGGGCCCAAGAACTTGAACGTCGTTTGGATGATGATTTCTCCAAACAGTACGGTATGTTGCTCATGCAAGAGCAAAATGGCAAAATGGATCCCGCACAGAAAAATCAACTGGACACTGCGAAGCTACAGCTTCAACAGCAAAAAGCCAAGATTCGTAGCGAGTTGGAACCGGTGCTTGAATCGGCACGTCAAAAACTTGGCATAACGGACGGTAAACTATCCGCAGAAGACAAAGCATTGGTGAACAAGTACTCGGAAGGTAAGTGACATGGACTTGCAAAATGTGCTGACCGCACTGCGGAATGCGGATGCGGCGGGTGACACGCAAGCTGCCCAACAGTTAGCACGGATCGCCCAATCCATGCGATCAGCCCCTTCCGAAGAGTCAGACATTGAGGCACGTTTGCAACAGCTACGTGCCGAACGCGAGGAGTTGCTCAAGCCAAAACCCACAGTTGGCGGCAACATCAAAGAGGCGTTCAAAGGCGTAGTCCCCGGTGCAATTGGCTTGCTTGAAACTGCGGGAACTGGTATCGCAGCGTTGCTCCCCGACGACACAGAAAAGGCTGTGCGGGAACAAATCAAAGAGATTGCTGGCGTTGCCAAAAAACCATTTGAAGCGAGTGCGGGTTATGAAGATTCCGTCGGTCGTAAGTTAGGTGAAGGTTTAGGTTCAACCCTACCGTTCTTTGCCGCTGGCCCCCTCGGTATAGTTGGGCGTGTTGCCGCTAGTGGTCTTGGTGTTGCTGCTGGCGCTGGTGAAGCTCGTGAGGGTGCTGAAGCCAAGGGCGCAACTAAAGAAGAACGTTCTACCGCCACACTACTCGGCGCACCTACTGGTCTGCTGGACATGCTGGCACCCCAGATTAAACCGTTTAAGAGTCTGGTAGGCACCGCACTAGCACGTGGTGGCATAGAGGGCGCAACGGAAGCCGCACAGAAAATAGCCCAGAACTTGATCGCCAAGGGTGTGTATGACCCCGAGCAACCTATTGTGGCTGGCTCTGGGGAAGAGGGTGCGTACGGCGCTGGAGTTGGTGCACTAGCTAGCTTGATTGTTGACATGACCGTGGGCCGTAAGGCTCGCCGCGCATCATTGGGGCTGGACAAAGAAACCCCTGCACCGGGGGGCGAAAAACCTGCTGCTGGGCAACAACTGTTGGGATACACCCCGCCTACGCCTATGGTTACCCCCGAGGGGGAAACACTCACCACCACCGAACAGCAAGAAGCGTATGCGGCGCGGAAAAAAGCAGATGCGCAACAACGTGTACAAGACATACAAACTTCTGACCCCCTTGCCAACTTGTCCGCTGACCAACGCGACCTTGCACGTCGTGGTAAAGAAGCCGCACTAGCCGAAGCATTCGGACAAAAGCAAGAGCCGGGGCAGCTTGGCTTGCCGGGAATTGAGCGTGAAGACGGTACTGTAGAGGTGCCCGGCCAAGGGCGCATATCCCCCAAAGCCGTAGAAGAAGTTAGGGCGGGGGAAGAAGTTGCGCCCAAGCAAGACACCCAAACCCGCGACATGATCGACGAGTTGGAAACCCAACAAATCGAAGAGATGCAGCAGGCCGATGCTGCAAAGCAAGACAAGGCTAAAGCGGATGAGGCACGCCTAAAGTTTGAGTCTGACCTTGCCGAATTGACTGGGCAGGTAGATAGGAAGCAGGAAAAAACAACTCAGGACACGCGCCTTGAGTTGTTACTGCCAATTGTTGAGTCAGACACTAAGAACATCCCTAAAGCATTTGTACAGAGTCTTAAGCGTGAGGGCATCACCAACACCAACCTCACTGACCGTGAACGTGACCTTATCAACCGTGCCTACGACATTCGGCTGGCAGAGGCACCCGTGTTTGAAACCCTGCCGGTAATTAAACAGCCCGAAGGACAACTTAAAGCAATCGAGTCCCTTATTCCTGAAAAGAAGTCACAGCGTGTACCTGAACAGGTGGGTTTCCCGGGCATGGGTAAGCCGAAGGGTGCCGCACCCCAAGCGTTCTCTAAAGAAGAGCTTGCACTCCAAGAAGATCAAGATAAACAATTCGATACGGTGCTTACACCCGAGGTGTTGGCTAGCGCTGGGCTACCAAAGCAGTCGGGGTTCTATAAGCAGTTACTGAACATGGACATGGCTGATGCCGCTCAGCAGCCCATAGTTGCAAATATTTTTGGCCGTATACGTACTAACGCTAGCCTATCCGCATCGACTAAGGACGCAGTTGAAAACCTAGCTATGCGAGCATTTGGCGGACTTGCTAAGCAAGGCGATATGTTTGTACCGGCTACACCCACTACACCCACTAACACCACTAAGGAAGGTAAGAAAGATGCGACCCCAGCAAAGCCAGCCGCCAAAGAACCTGTCGCACGAGGACGTGGTACGGACACAGGAAATGTCGCTGGAGGAACTAGAACTAGCGATGCAGGTAGTAAAGTTAGCGGAGGGGAAGACAAGCGTGCTGGAGTTTCTGCCGATACCGAACAGCCTAAAGCACCTAAGTCCGCTGGATTGGGAAGTAGTGGGAAACCTGCTAATGTCTCTGGAGTACGAGCAAGCGTGGAGCCGAGTGCACTGAAGAAGGCCGAGCCGAAGGCCGAAGCTAAGCCCGAGGCTAAACCGGAAGTCAAGGCAGCGCCGAAGGTCGAGAAGGCCAAGCCAGAAACCAAGGCCGAAGCCAAGCCGGAAGTTAAGGCCGAAGCTAAGCCTGAAGCTAAGTCGACAGCCAAACCCGAGAAGGCCCAATCTAACGCAAGTTTCGGTGCGTACGGTCAAGTGATGGAGGCTGAAAGCCGGTCGGATGCGCTTGACTATTTGGCGTATGACATGTACATAGCCATGTTTGAGAAGTTCAAACTGCTTACCCGCATTGACACGCTCAACGACATTAATGCACAGCTTCGCAACGGCCAAATACCCGAGGTTGCATTCGGGCGTGAAGGTACAACTTCTATCGTGCCGTTGAGCGGTGGTAAGTATGCCAAGGCGTTTTACGAATCCCTGACGACGGCAGACAAGAAAGCACTTGCAGGAAAAATGGCCGAGCACTTTGGCGCATCCGAAAATGCGGTGCGTCGTGGCACTGCGCAATTCAGCGCACAACAAGAGTTGGCCCGTGCTACTTCTGAGCAATTCAACGGCGATGTTCTAGAGCTTGCAAAAGATGCGGCGACCCTAAGTATGCCTTTGCACCCTGCCATCCGTAAGGCGTTGGAGGCCGGTGATCTGCGCGGCGCTCTGACTATGCTGGGTTCGCAAAACCTTGGCCGTGCATCTACGGCTGCTAAAAAGTTGTCCGACGCAATCGGCAAGACTAAAGTCAAACTGGTTGCAGGTTTGAAGAACGATGCGGGTAACCCCGTTGCAGGTCTGTACGATCCCAAGACAGACACTATTACGCTAGACGCGGGTGCGGGTTTAAATAATCACGTGCTATTACATGAAGTTGTACACGCCGCCACCTCACATGTGCTAGATAACAAGTCACACCCAGTGACTAAACAACTTACAGAGCTTTACAACAATGTCAAAGACTCACTAGACACGGCGTACGGTGCGCAGTCTCTGGACGAGTTCGTTGCCGAAGCTTTCAGTAATCCAGAGTTCCAACAGAAGTTGGCAGGGATTAACCCCAAGGGTGAACCCATTACTGCGTTGCGTCGGTTCATGCACGCTATTAGGAATTTCATGCGTACCCTCATGGGTACTGGAACAAAGAGTATGGATACGGCGCTCGACGCTTCCGACTCGTTGACCAACGCTATCCTGTCCCCTGCACCTGAGTACCGCGATGCGGGGTCGCTATTTGCGGCATCCTTATTGGGTAAGAGTTCCGCAGTTTTCAAGTCTTTGGACGACCGAATCCTCTCGCTACCAGCGATGGACAACAAGATTGTTAGTGGTATCTACGAGTTGTTCCGTGAAGGAGTACCTTCAGCCACTAAAAAAATCGTGCTTCGTAGCTTGCCGCTAAACGCGCTAACAGAGGTCGCCAAAAAAGATATCCCCATGGCCCCTAAACTATCCGAGTTGGAAAAGCTTTGGAGTGGCGCGGTCGATAAGCGCAAGCAAGCTGCGCAAGCTACCATGAAAAACATCCAGAACTGGATTAAAGGCAACCCCGAGAAAGAAGCTACGTTAAACGACGTTATTGCTAACAGCACGTTGGAGCAGGTTGACCCATCTAAGCCCCGCGCTGACTACAAAGGCCAGCAGTCCGAAAGCGGCGCAGACAAGCAAAAAGTGTGGGACGACCTGCAACCTAAGTGGAACAAGCTTGGCCCCGAGGGGCAGAGTGCTTACAAGCAGATGCGTGACACGTACGCCAAGACTTATGGCGAGTTAGTTGACTTGTTGCTTGCTAGGGTTGACTCTTCCGTAAAAGACAAAGAAGACGCCAAGAAACTTAAAGCTGAGATTTACCAGCGCCTTATGGCTAAAGGCAAGATCGAACCGTACTTCCCACTATCACGTTCCGGCGACTACCGCCTCTCATACGACCTTAAAGGGGAGCACTACGTCGAGCACTATGAGAATTCGGTTGATCGTGAACGGGCAATAAAGGCGCTGGAAGCCGACGGCACGGCTAAGAACGTGCAGAGATTTAAGAGTGGTGATTCCAAGCGGACGTATAAAGATGCGCCGTCAACATCGTTTGTAAATTCTGTGTTGCGTACGCTAGACGCTAACAAAGTTGATCCCGAAGTAACCGACGAGATCATGCGCACTTTCCTAAACATGATGCCGGAGTCGTCGTTTGCACAGGCGTTCCGTAAACGTAAGAACACGCCCGGTTTTAACTTTGATGCAACCGCCACGTTCTATACCCGGTCTATGGGCATGGCCCACCAGATGGCTAATCTTGAATACGGTAACAAGATGTACCAACTGCGCGATGAGATTGAGGAACACGTCAAAACAAAGAATACTACTGAACCCGCCCGTGCTATGGCCGACGAACTGAACGGTCACATCAAGACATTGGTAAGTCCTGAAATTGCACCTTGGTCAAAGGCTCTGACCTCCACAGCTTTTGGTTGGACATTGGGTTTTAACGTATCGTCTGCGGTCGTCAACTTGTCGCAAGTCCCACTGGTGATGGTGCCTTACCTCGGCGGTAAGTACGGCTACTCCGAAACGACTAAAGCCATAGGTTCAGCAACCCGTTTGTTTTTCGGCAGCGGCCTCAAACGCAACGCCGAGATGACTGTACCTACCGCTGACGGCAAGTCCAAGATCGAACTGAAAGCCAGCTTCTCTTTGGACAATTACGACTTTGATGCCAAGGGGGTTCCAGAAGATGTTAAGCAACTAAAAGAATTATCTGAAGTTGCAGCGGACTACGGCTTACTTAGCCGGTCATTGACGCACGACATTCTAGACATGGACGAGAAGTCCACTGTACTTAACCGTGTAAACGCATGGTCTGGGTTTATCTTCCACCATGGCGAGCGTATGAATCGTCAGGTTTCGCTGATTGCTTCTTACAAGCTTGAGCTTGAGCGCATGGCTAAAGCCGGTGAAGATATCAACAGCGCCTCACGCACCGAAGCGGCCAAACGCGCCGTGGAGATTACTGAGTTGATGAACGGTGGCGCATCCGCAGGTAGTGCCCCGCTGCTGGCAAAGAACTCGCTGGGCAAGGTCTTGTTCATGTACAAGCGGTACGGTGTTTCCATGTATTACATGATGTTCAAGACGGCCCGGGAAGCTATGAAGTCTGAGGACAAGCAAGTACGCGACGCTGCTATGCGGCAAATCGTGGGTATTTATGCCTCCGCAGGAATGATGGCTGGGGTGCAGGGTCTGCCAATGTTTGGCATCTTGGCTGCTGTATATAACTTGTTCAAGGGTGATGACGAGGACGATGCCGAGACCGCTGCACGCAAGTATCTTGGTGAGGGTCTGTTCAACGGCGCAGTCAACTACCTGACCGGCAGTGCCATCTCCAACCGTATCGGCTTGTCTGACCTGCTGATTAGCAGCACGGGATATAAAGAGCAAGACAACGCAATGTTGGCCTTTATGCAGCTTATGGGTGGCCCGGTTTACGGTGTTGCTGATCGGATACAGCAAGGCGTTAAGATGATTAACGAGGGTGACACCGAACGTGGTTTGGAGCGCATGCTTCCCGCAGGTATCGCCAACGGTATGAAAGGTATCCGGTTTGCCACAGAAGGTGCCAACACACTGCGTGGAGACCCCATTACCGGTGAGATGTCAACATCTAATGCAGCGGCGCAATTCTTTGGGTTTGCCCCCGCCGAATACACCCGTCAGCTAGAGATCAACGCTTCCCTAAAGAACATCGACCGACGCGCCGCTACACAACGCACCAAGGCGTTGCGCGACTACTACATTGCTGCACGGGTCGGGGATACTGATGGGATGGCTGATGCCATGGAGGACATGATGAAGTTCAACCGTGCCCACCCCGGATATGCGATTACAGCTAAGACGGTGCAGAATTCTATGGCTCAGCACATGAGAACAACTCAGTCTATGTACCACGGCGTTACCTTCAGCAAGGGTATGCGCAACGAGCTATTGCAGAACGCTTCGGAGTTTGACGAGGATTAAAAAAACCCCTGCTTTTTACGGCAGGGGTTAAATCCTTTTCCAAGGAGAACGAAGACAGGGAGACTGTCAAGCGGATAGTATCACAGCCGCCGCCAAATGCGAACCCCCCAGCGCCCTTTATCAATACCGGGCCTGTAGTGCATAACCCACCCCCACTCACTTGTTAGCTCGTGTACTTGCCGCACAAGTTCCAGCGTGTTTATGCAGGGGATGAACACCGAAGAGTCCACCGGAAACTCATCCCAACGGACAACAATCCGCACCCCATCGGGTGCGATGTCGTTAATCCTAATCCTGTTTTTCGAACAGCGCGGCGGTTGTCGCCATAATTTGCTCAGTTTCATCGTTCAAAAACCCTGTGCAGTCCAGTATTAAAACGTCGGTCGGGGGCAGGTTTACACGGGTGCCTTTGCCAAGCCTAGCTTTGGTCTTAATCGCCTTTGTACCCCCCGTCTTAAGACCGTCCACAAACCCTGCATAGTTGATCTGCTGCTTGCCGCACCACTCTTTCAACGGCTTAACCAGCAAGTACAGCTTCTTAACGTCGTATTCATACCGCGCTACGAGTTGGCTTCGCGGTACGCCGTCTGGTTGCACGAGGTGATCCAGCATGCCAGCGGTAGTTCTTGAGTCATCAGTTGACTTAATACGGAGCATGTTGTTGTAGTTTTCTGCCATGTAGTCGGTCAGTTGGGACTCAACACTCACGTTCATCTCGCTAACCATAGCTTTGGCATCGGCCATAACTTTGATAATCCACTGCACAATCGGCGCAATTTTCCAATCAATCAGTCCCGCCTTTTTAGCTACCATCAACGCTGCAATATCACGTGAGGCCAAAGCAGACCAATACCTGTTTTCAGCGGAAAGCTGCGATTCTGTATCCAGTCTCTTCTGTACCGCCTTGGTAAGTTCGTTAACTGCATCCAAATTATTCAGGATGTACTGTACGAAAATCACACCAGCATGCCCGTAGTTGTCTTTTATAGCGGCGCTAAATACGTCGGTCTCAGCCTTGGTTGCAAACTTAACGGGCTCAACACGGCATTCAAGTACCCGCTGGGCTTCGGCTTGTGGCAGTGCTTTGTACAGTGCGATACGCTCTAGCATTGAGGTGTTACCCGTTGTGCCAAACAAAGTCTTCCAAGGCTTGCCTCGAACGCGCTCTACGTTACCCTTTGGCCCCATACGATTACGCTGCAAGCCACTAGGAATTTGGTACGCCCAGTCCGACAAGTCTTTTGGGCTAGTGTTGGTCATCTCGTCCATGTAGCAGACGATGTTCTTATACACCTCGGCACGATTCATTTTTGAATTGAACGTGTCTCGCTCCTGCATGACCAACAGATCGGGATCGCCCCAAACGGATGCACCTGCGTACATCGCCGTGGTCTTGCCCAAACCGGAACCCTTACTCCATGCATGGAAAGCGGCAGCGTTGATAGGCTGAAACTCCATTAAGACAGAACCCAACGACAATCCAAACATGAACTGGTGCAACTCCATATTCGGCTGGTTGTAAAACTGCATGGTTTCTTTCCACTTCTCCAGCGTACCCTTAGTCTTAAAGATCGGGAACAGCCCTACGGTGGCAGAAGAGGGTGAACTTATGTCCACTCGGTCTTTAAAAATTTCCATGTTGCCAACAACAAACGACTCGTGGGATTTGTCTTTCCATCCAAACTGTCGGCATGCTTCGTCCGCCTCGGAGGTGAACTGCAACTCATTAACCCATTTCATTGTGTACTCCATAAGTTCTTGTACGTTAAGAACAGCCACGCCTTGTGAGGCAAGTAGCTTGCGAAATTCGTCTTTTGTACCCACTGCGGTGAGGGGCACCATAAATTCTCGAACACCATCACGAGGGAGGTGCAACCGCATCACCACAGACTCCCCAATCTCAGGGTCAACTACGCGCCGGATGACATAAAGATCGTTGAAGTAAATCAGTTGGTCTTTGTCTTCCCCTTCCTCGTCTTTACCGTGCTTGAACACGCCACCGTTTTTACCCCTAAAAAACGGGTGTGGGTACTTGGGTATCACGTATGCACGGGGGGTAGCCGCCGGTACGCCCAAGGGTTTTTCAAAAACTAAGTTGTCTGACTCTTCAGCTTCCTGAACTTCTCTTCCGAGGGCTATAGGAGAACTGATCTTGCCCCAGTGCGGACACTCACTACAAACACCCCCACGGTACTCGTCAAACCTGCTGCACAAGTACGGGCCTTTGATCAGGTCTACCTTCTGCTCGGTGCTCTCAAATGTGTACTCAGGATGCTTCGATGAGATCTTATGGATTGCTTTACCGCCATCAACACAAAATTTAGCTATCGACAACCCAGCCCTCCACAAGGGCTCTGATATGTTTGTTTGGTTGTTGATTACTTCCTTAAGTTGTTCACACCCAGTACCCGCAACGGTCTTGACCAAAATGGTCTTGAACTTGCTGATGTAGCTACCCGACAGGGCTTGCATCATTGCATCCTGCTGTCTAGGTACGTACTTCCTAGGTGGGGTCATCACCGTTGCGTCGTCCCCTATGATGCTACAGAACGTGTCAAAGTCTACGGGTATACCGGGCTCCCCAACCAATACGACAGGTGCCGGAGGGTTAGACTTGTGGTTACTTGTATTGGGTACTCGTAGCACACGGGCCGCATCCGCTGGCACAGCAGGGTCTATCCGTAATCCTTTGGACTTGCACAGCCGCTTAAATTGTTCGGCAACATGCACCCAAGTTTCCCTAGCTACAGGGGTGGTTAGCGGCCAATACACGTGTATCCCACGACCGGAATTTATAAGCGTCGGGCGTGGTAGTTTTAGTTCTTTACAGAATATTCGTAACGCGCCTAGGGCTTCTGCCTGTGTCGCGTAGTCTTTATTTGGCCCACAGTCTATGTCTAAGAAGAATGACTTAAGCTGCTTTACGTTAGGTGCCTTGCGAGATCCAGCCTCTTCAAAAGTACCCAATGCAAAATAAGCGTCAAACCCTTCTGCGTTTAGATTGTGCGCAGCATGGACGGCGGTATCGAGGTCGGTGTAAAACTTCTGAATCTTGCGTTCATCGGATAGCCGATTAGCCCAGACGCAGTAGAAACCTTCGCCCCCCAGTACCGACTCCAGAAATGTTTTTGTTTCCATAGCCGCCAATAGTTAAGGTTAAAGAGATGACTGAAAAGAAAGGGTGGGGAGCGACCCCACCCCTAAAAAGAATCAGTCGTCCCAATCGCCAACTATGTCGCTCAAATCAGACTTCTCTTCCACCACAGGTGCGGCTTTCTTCGTAACCTTAATCGGCTCGGCTACGTCTTCAATGTCCAC